>ERZ791922.14-NODE-14-length-199630-cov-4.050292_pt1 | contig 199630 bp, 185 predicted proteins | sample MGYA00510134_ERZ791922 | MGnify/ENA primary metagenome ERZ791922 (study PRJEB30046, sample SAMN00792101) | human gut metagenome | study: EMG produced TPA metagenomics assembly of the A metagenome-wide association study of gut microbiota in type 2... | reverse complement strand
TATATTATATCATAAGAGGTATCAAAATACAATGAAGGCATAGAATAATTCTTCTGAATTCTTCTGAAAAATAGCCATAACGGTGTGGGAATCTGGAACATCCAAGACTAAGGAAACGTATTTTGAAACCTTATGGAATAGAAAAGTGAAAGGGAGTGCCAAATGAAAGTGTTTAAAAGGTTACAATATTTTTTAAAATACAATCATCATAAATGTCTTACCATCCAAGCACTATACTATTGTGGAGTGTATCGATTGTGCATTTTATTAATACCCATGAAAAAGTTGGAACGTTTTTTTGGAAAAGCTGGATTGGAGACTGATTTTAAGGAAGATATCATGCAGAGTAGTTATGTACGAAATGTTGCTCAAGTGGTAAATCGAGTAAGTAGCAAAACTCCTTGGGAGAGTAAATGTTTAGTACGAGCATTAACAATTCGAAGGATTCTCAGCCGTCACAAAATACCAACAACTCTCTACCTTGGTGTCATGAAGCAAGAGGAGGAACTAAGGGCTCATGCATGGATTCGCTGTGGTTCTTTTTATTTATCGGGAGGAGATGGAGAAGGATATGCAAAAGTAGCTACTTATGGTACGCAATATGAGATGTGATAGAAGTGTTAAAAAGGGATGGACAAGGATTGTTTCTTGTTATAAAATGGAAATAAATTACAATTGATTGGAGGCTATCTATGTCAGCAATATGGGGAGTCTTAGATGATAAGGGGAATAAGATAGTAGAAGAGACCTCAGAAAGCATGAAAAAAGCATTTCACAATTGTGTATTTGATGAGGTACATACGGTAAGTGATTTAAATATTATGATGGGTTGTGGCATGTCATATATTAGAAGAGATGAGGAAGTTTTGCTTCCAATTTATGAGGTGGATACTCATCTGATGATTGCTGGTGATGTATATCTTGATAATTGCGAAGAATTAATAAAAGAACTTAATCTTAGCAAAACCATATTTGATACTGAGATCGTACTTGAAATCTATAAGAGGGATAAGAAAAATTTTATATCTAGATTAAATGGATCTTTTTCTTTCTGTATCTATAATACGAAAAGCAAGGAGCTACTATGTGCAGTTGATCCAACCAGTGCAAGATGTCTTTATTACCACTTTGATGGAGAAAAATTTTATTTCTCTACCCTATTTCAAGGAATCTTAAATGCAGTAGGATTACCATTTGAATATAACAAACGATGGATTACAGATTTTCTTGCAATCGATAATTTAGCAATGACATCAGAATGCAGAGAAACACCTTATCAGGGGATTTATAAGCTGGAACCTGGAGAGCTACTAACATTTTTAGATGGAAAGATAACTAGAAGCTACTACTGGTCTCCAAGTAAGAATAAAAGAAAGAAGGAGAGTGGTGAGTACAAGCAAGATTTTATAGACCTGTATGAAACAATCATCAAAGAATCCATTCAAACGCGAGGAGAAGTTTCTATTCTGTTGAGTGGGGGCTTAGACTCTACTTCAGTTGCATGTATTGCTTCTGAGTATCTAAGGGAGAAAGGGAAAGTATTACACTCCTATACATCGATTCCAGAGGAGGGATTCCTTACACAGCGTGAGAGTGTTTATTTAACAAATGAACGAGAGCTTGTGGAGAAATTCGTAAAAGAAATAGGAAATATTGATAGCAATTTTTGTGATTTACAGGGGCAGAACTCATGGGATAATGCTAAAGAACTGATGAATATCTTAGAGATGCCATATAAAGCACTTCAAAATATTGATTGGATTTATGAATGTATGATACGTGCATCAAAGAAAGGATGCAAGATTTTATTGAACGGCCAATATGGTAATGCCACAGTATCTTTTGGTAATTTTGATATTTACTTTAAAAGTTTATTACGTAGAGGAAAGATATTGTCCTTATGTAAAGAATTAAATGAGCTATCGAAACGCCACAAGTTATCAAAGCGCCGAATGTTTAAAAACACAGTAACCTTGTTATTCCCTATCTTTTCGAAGGAAAGCGTGGAAAGAAGAGCTTATGATGGACACACTTATGAAAATAAGACACTAGCGAAATGTTATCACACGAAGAAAAGATTTAAAAAAGCCAAGATTAATGCTAATCTACATACCCCTACGATGAAGGAAGTAAAGGAAGATATGTATTTAAAACGTGCTCTTTCACAAATAGGTGAGATAGAAACGAAACTATCTCTTGCTACGGGGGTTTTGATTAAGGACCCAACAAGAAGCAGAGAGATGATTCAGTTTTGTTATAACCTTCCAGAAAATCAATTTGTATACCATGGTGTGGAGAGAAGGCTGATTAGGGAATATATGAAGGATAAGATTCCTTCTAAGATTCTTAGTGAGACTTTGCGAAAAAAAGGGGTTCAAAGTGCAGATTTTATTTTTAAGATAGACCGTGTGAGAAAATCGATATACGAAGAAATAAAACTTATATTAAATGAGGAGGTAAAGCATTATATTGATACCTCTCTTTATGAAAAAGATATATCGATTCTGTTAAAATCTCTTGAGGAAAATCAAAGTTCTGAAGTAACCAAACTATTATATACCGGGTTAATGCTTCGTTTCTTACAAAACTGTTAGAATTGTTGAATATGCCAGCAGAAGAATTTATAATCCAATTGTCACCCGTTATGGGATGTCAAAAAGAATGGAGGCATGTTTATGAAAAAGGTATGGGCTAACCCAGAAGTTATCGAATTAGAAATTAACAAGACCCAGTACAGTCCAAGAGGTGGATGGGAAAAAGATGGCGAATATGTATCTTCTGATGGCAAGTATCATATAACTACTTGGGGACCATCTTCAGGAAATAGTGGAGAGCCATCTGTTGGTGTTAATTAAACGATTGTAAATAAAAAATTGGTTATGGTGATAAAACTCCATAGCCATTTTTTATTCATGACAAGGAAGAATTCGCGTAACGTGCTTTCTCTTTTCTATAATAGAATTAAGCGCATAAAAAATGGATTTGAAACATGATATGGGAGGATATATGGGACAGGTTTATTATTATAGTATCTATGGGCTAACAGTTGAGTCAGAGATTCCTTTTCTAGAGGCTAATTGTCGTAAGAGTGAAGAAGTTTCGCAAGATGTCATTATTAGGTTTGGCTCGATGCCTGAGTACATAAAAGTAGACAAGCAAGAAGGAAATAAGAATACCATTTCAAAGCAAGGATATGTGTGGTTTTCTTATGATGGAGTAGGGGATATTTTAGTTGAGAAAGGTGAAAGAATCACTTTAGAACTACAACAAGATGCTGATTACGAGTTAACAAAAGCAATGTTACTTGGATCTGCTCTTGGAATAGTTTTGATTCAAAGGGAAATTATTGCAATACATTCTGGTGCCGTTGTTATTCATAATAAAGCTGTTCTTGTATGTGGAAACAGCGGTGCAGGCAAATCGACAATAATTCATGAACTGGTGAAAAGGGGACACCTTTTCCTGGCAGATGATACGGTAGCTATCCATGGAACCAAACAATTGGTAGCAGCACCTGCTTATCCACAGCAAAAGCTTTGTGTTGATACCGTGACACGAGAAAATTATGATACCAATACTCTAACGATATTAAACGAAGAACGACAAAAGTATGCGATATCAAGGCGAGATATATTTGCAGAAAAGGAACATCCGATTGGAGGTTTATTTTACATATCTCTATCAGATACAGATAGACTTACGATAAAAGAAGTAGTGGGGCATAAGAAGTTGGCAATTATTATAAATAATCTATATTTGACGGATATTTACAAAGTGTTGGGATTATCTCCTTTGTTTTTTAAAAAGTGTTTGGAATTTGCTAATATGATACCTATCTATGAAATAGAGAGACCATGTGGATTAAGTACAGAGCAAGATATTGTTAAGTTCATCGAAAATGAGGTGGTATAATGCAAACGAAGACAAAGTATGGGAATATGCAGTATATTAAATGGTTATTTTTCTATACCAAGGATTATCTGCCGAAACTTCTGTTGTTAATGGGAGTTGATTTTAGCAATACCTTTTTAACAGTTGGGCTTGCAGTAGTAAGTAAATATATTATCGATTCTGCAACTTCAGGAGAAAGTATACTATTCGCTATTACGTTGTATATCGGAGTAGTATTTATAACCCAAGCACTTTATGCTGTGAATGGTATGGTTTCTGTGTTAGTGAATGAAAAGTATTCCTTTGGGATTCGAAAGCAAGTCTATGATAAAATCATCCACTCCCATTGGATGGATGTGAAAAAATATCATACTGGAGATTTGATGACGAGGTTAACCAGTGATAGTGGTAATATAGCAGATGGTATGGTATTTGTCCTACCAACGATGGTACGCTTATTTTTAGAACTTTTATTGACGTTCCTTACCTTGTTTTTCTATGAGCCAAGATTAGCTTTATTTGCCGCCATGTTGGCACCAGTTGCAGCATTGACAAGCTTATGGCTTGGCAGACGGTTAAAGAGATTACAGATTAAAGTTCAAGAAACGGAATCTGCTTACCGCTCCTATCTCCAGGAGAGCCTTAGCAATCTGTTAATTGTAAAATCATTTGCAAACGAAGACTTTGCATCCGAACGATTAACGGAGTTAAGAAACGAAAGACTTTACTGGATCAAAAAGAAAAACAGGCTTAGTGTATTAAGTTCTACCGTAATGTCACTAACTTTTCAGATAGGTTATGTGGCCGCATTCGCATTTGGTGCATTACAGTTATCCAAAACGGTAATCACTTATGGTACTATGTCTGTGTTTCTTACCTTAGTGAACCGAATTCAAGCGCCTATTATAGGACTAGCACAAAATATACCTAAAATAGTTTCTGTCATTGCTTCTACAGGGAGGATAATGGAACTTCAATCAATTCCACTTGAAGAAAAACATAAGGCACGTCTAATACCACAAGAGATTAGCCTTCGATTAAAGAATGTTTCTTTTGGTTATTCTGAGGATGAGGTTTTGCACAATATAACTTTGGATATTTCACCTGGTGAGTTTGTAGCGGTGATTGGAGAATCTGGAATTGGCAAAACTACCTTGGTACGTCTAATTATGAGTTTTATGAAGGAAAAGTCTGGAGAAATTTCATTTTTTCATCAAAATGGAGAGGTGGAAACTTCAAATGCAGGGGTTAGAAATTATATCTCCTATGTACCGCAAGGAAATACATTATTTAGCGGGAAAATAAGAGAAAACATTCGCATGGGGAGGCTTGAAGCTACGGATGAAGAAATAGAATATGCATTAATCTTATCTGCTGCGAAGGAGTTTGTCTCTGAGCTCCCTGACGGGTTGGATACCATCATTGGAGAACACGGTCATGGTTTATCTGAGGGACAAGCACAAAGGATTGCAATTGCAAGAGCACTTGTACGTAAAGCACCACTTCTTATCTTAGATGAAGCGACCTCTTCTTTGGATTCCGATACAGAACTTCACGTGCTAGAAGGAATTAAACAATTGTCTCCTAGACCAACCTGCCTTATTATCACGCATCGGCGTTCTATCTTACCATATTGTGACAGAGAAGTTTGCATTAAGGATAAAGAACTTATGGAAATTCCAATTGGATAGGTAAGAATAAAGGATGTGAATTAATTTATTCACATCCTTTATTCTTACACCATAGTATAAAAAAATAAATCGTATATGGAATATAATCCATTATCAAGGTTTCCGTGCTTTAATAAGAAGTTATTATGTTTTAGTTAAGCTTCCTCTGTATTCATAAAGACTGGAAGTGTTAAGGAAAAGCTACTTCCAACATGTAGGGTACTGTTGCACGATATTGTTCCACTAAGCCTTGAAACAATGGCTTTCACAATGGAAAGACCCAAACCATATCCTGTGGTGGCTGTTGGTGTTCTTGAATCAGAGACCATAAAGGAACGATCAAAGATATGGGGGAGATGCTCTTTGGATATGCCAATACCGGTATCCTTCACAGTAATAATAACATAGGATTCACTAATGCTTGCTATTAGGGTGATGCTTGCTCCTGAAGTAGAAAATTTCAGCGCATTGGAAAATAAGTTGTCAAAAACTCGATGTAACAATTTAGTATCAATCATTACTTGATAAGGGAAATTGGAAGGTACCTCCAAGATTAACTTACGGTTTGCATAGTTCGAATCTTCCCGATAATTATAATATAGCTCCTCCAAAAAGATGCCAATATCAATGCATTCCAGATGCAGAGGATGCCCCATAGATTCGACTGTGGAAAGAAGGAGAATATCGTGGATAAGTTGTTCTAAAAATTCGGTTCTTGTTAGTAACATTCCAAGGGAGTCTCTAATTTCCGCTAAGGTAAGCGAGGAGTCTGATAACATATATTCAATTGCTACCCGAATTGCTGATATAGGGGAGCGTAAATCATGTGTAAGGTTTGTAAATAAATCAGATTGTTCTTTCTGAAGACGTAGGAGTTCTTTATTTGTTCGATCCAATGCAAGATTTGAACGATATAAGGCATTTGTTAATTCTTCAACCGTAACATCTGGAGTTTGGAAGGTAAGTTTTTTCTGACTTGTCAATGATTCTAACCTCCGTTTCTAGTACGAAATAAATAACCCTTTGACCAAACAGTTTCAATAAATTCTGGCATACCATCATAGGTCTCAAATTTTTTTCTAAGCCTACTGGCTGTTACCATAATTGCGCGTCTGTCATCACTAGTGTAGTTACCCCACATGGCGTTTGCTATCTGCTCGTATGTGATAACCAGATTGGGTTTAGAGACAAGGAGATAGAGCAGTTCATACTCTCTGTTTGAGAGAAGAATTTCCTCATCATAAAAATAAGCTTTATGGGTAAGAAGATTTAGGGTCAATGGAGGATATGATATCGTAGCCTCCTTCATTGGCTGTCTTAGAGTACGGCGTATTTGTACTTTTATTCGAGCAGATAATTCTCGAAGACTATAGGGCTTACTCATATAATCATCTGCACCCAAAAGCAAGCCTTTTATCTTATCCTCTTCTTCATCTTTAGCAGATAGAAAGATAATCGGTGTAGAGCAAATTTTCTTTAGATATTGAAAAGTCGTGAAACCATTAATTTTAGGCATCATAATATCTAGTATGATACAGTCTGGCTTATAAAGAGTTACAAGCTGGATGCAGGATTTTGCATTGGCAGCAGTTAATACCTCATAGCCCTCTTTTGTAAAAAATTTTTTGTTTGTACTTAATAACTCTGTATCGTCATCAACAAATAAAAGCTTGGACATAAAACCCTCCATTCTGTTAAAATCCTGCGAATTTGGGCGACAGCACAAATTCGTGTGTGAAAAATCTATTTTTTCACACTACCTCCGAAAGAAAGTACCATATTGATAAGAATGCAGAGAAAAACAAACCGAAGATATGCATTCATGACCATTTTATCATAAAATGTAAATAATTAACAATTGATTTTTAAAGTAATCAATTCTATTTTAGATTCTGGAACAGAATTTGGATTGAAAGCAAATAGATATGTCCTTTTATAGTATAAGAAAAAGTAATTTTTAAGATAATGATATAGAATAAAATATAAGACAATGATAAAGCTGGTGTAGAGTACCTGTGAAAGAAACTTGATTGACTTGATATGGTATTTATTATAAGATGTTTTATAATAAATCTATAAAGTTAGTAGTAGGCTAAGTAGCTTGAATTGCATGAGGCAATTGGTTGAAAAACTAAGTTCTTACAGTATAGGTAAGAAGAGGCGCTAAAGAGCTAGAATAAAAGTTATGATGGAGGAAATTATGAAGGGAATCGTGTTAGCTGGTGGTAGTGGTACAAGGCTTTATCCTTTAACTCGAGTTACATCAAAGCAATTATTACCTGTTTATGATAAACCAATGGTATATTATCCGTTGTCTGTTTTAATGTCAGCTGGTATTCGAGACATATTAATTATATCGACACCAGAAGATACACCAAGATTTAAGGAACTACTCGGAGACGGAAGTCAATTTGGAATTGAGTTATCTTATGCGGTACAGAATAGCCCAGATGGATTAGCTCAAGCGTTTTTAATTGGTGAGGAGTTTATCGGAAAAGATAATGTGGCAATGATACTTGGGGACAACATCTTTCATGGGTATGGATTAGATATGCGATTGAGGAAAGCAGCCTCTAAAGAAGTGGGGGCAACTGTGTTCGGGTATTATGTAGATGATCCTGAACGTTTTGGTATTGTTGAATTTGATTCAAAAGGAAAGGCAATTTCAATTGAAGAAAAGCCTGAAAATCCAAAATCAAATTATTGTGTTACAGGTCTTTATTTTTATGATAATAGAGTGGTTGAGTATACAAAGCAATTGAAGCCTTCAAAACGAGGGGAACTTGAAATCACGGATTTGAACCGAATTTATTTAGAGAATGAGGAGTTGGAAGTCTCACTATTAGGACAAGGATATACTTGGCTTGATACAGGAACCCATGAATCGTTAGTAGAGGCGACTAATTTTATAAAAACGGTTGAAACCCATCAACACCGGAAAATTGGATGTCTTGAGGAAATCGGATATCTGATGGGCTGGATTGATAAAGATAAGCTAGAGAGTATCTACCATCAGTTTCGAAATAATCAATATGGAGCTTATTTAAAAGATATAATGGATGGAAAATATTTAGATAAATAGGACTAAATATTGACAAATCTCCTTCTAATAAGAATACTTTTTGTTTTTTTTTGCGGTAAATTATAGTGCTTCTATCATTGAATGGAATTACAAAAAATGGTAAAATAAATGTAATTACAGTGGATTTTACTGCAATAGAAAGAAAAAAGATTTTTAAATATATAGGGGGAGCGTATGAAGAACAATACAAGAATAAGCCTTCTTCGTAAGTTAGATGTAACGGACTTAGCTGGGGAGAAGGTTATGATTGATTTTGAAACAGGAAGGTATTTTCTACTAAAAGGAATAGCGAATGAAATATGGGATATGCTCTGTGATTCTTCCTCTGTTTTAGAGGAAGATATGGTACAAAGCCTAATAAAAAGTTATGATGTGGAGGAGGCTATTTGCAGAGATTCTGTTCATAGCTTCATGGATAAATTACAAGAGTATAAATTTATCAAAAGGACCGAGGAATTAATATAGGACCTAGAAAAGTAGAAACATATAACGATAACTACTAATTTTGAAAGAGGGAAGAAGCGGAATTTTCATGAAGAAGCATAATGCTTTGTTAAGGATATTCTATTACTGCCCTCTTTTTTGTATTTATATTTTGTAGTAGTCTCTTTTTTGCTAATTGCTTGTATTGCAAAATGGATGGAGGTATAATAACTATAGTTATTATGTTAACCTAAAATGAAAAAATAAAAGTTATAGTAATTTAGCCTAAGCAAAGAAATAAAAGTAATAATAAATTAGCAGAGAACGAAGATAAAAAATTATTTTAAATAAGCCTAAAACGAAGATGTAAAAGTAATAATAAATTAGCCTAAAACGAAGATATTAAAGTTATAGTAAAAGGAAAGGACGAAGGTATACCACTATGAAATTATTAGTTACCGGAGGTGCTGGTTTTATAGGCAGCAACTTTGTACAGTATATGGTAAACAATTATCCAGAGGACACGATTGTTAATTTAGATGCTTTAACCTACGCTGGAAATCTGGAGAGTTTAAAGCCAGTAGAGGATAAAACGAATTATCGCTTTATTAAGGGAGATATTTCAGATAGAGCATTTATCATGGAATTGTTTGAAAAAGAATCTTTTGATGTTGTGATTAATTTTGCTGCGGAAAGCCATGTGGATCGATCTATTCTAGATCCCGAGGTATTTGTAAAAACTAATGTGTTAGGTACCTTAGTGTTATTAGACGCGTCAAAGAAGTTTCAGGTAAAGAGATTTCATCAAGTATCGACTGACGAGGTTTATGGGGATCTTCCGATTGATCGTACCGATTTATTTTTCACGGAAGAGACACCACTTCACACTTCAAGCCCATACTCTTCTAGCAAGGCAAGTGCAGATTTATTTGTTCTTTCTTATTATCGTACGTATGGACTCCCAGTAACGATATCTCGTTGCTCGAATAACTATGGGCCATACCATTTTCCAGAGAAACTAATCCCTCTTATGATTATTCGTGCTTTAAATAATGAGAAATTACCAGTTTACGGAAATGGTAGTAATGTTAGGGACTGGCTTCATGTCAAAGACCACTGCTCTGCTATAAACTTAATTATTCGCAATGGAAAACCTGGGGAAGTATATAATATTGGTGGACACAATGAGAAAACTAACCTCGAAGTAGTAAAAGCAATTCTGCAAACACTTGGTAAACCAGAAAGCTTAATAGAATATGTAACCGATCGTCCTGGGCATGATCTCCGTTATGCAATTGATCCAAGAAAAATAGAAGAAGAACTGGGATGGAAACCAGAGTTTCGTTTTGAAACCGGTCTAAAGCAAACCATTGATTGGTATCTGGCGAATAAAGACTGGTGGGAACGCATTATAAATGGTGAATACCGCTCTTATTTTAATGAGATGTATGGAGACCGCCTAATATGAGAGTAGTTGTAACTGGTGTGAATGGACAACTAGGGTATGATGTGGTTAAGGAATTAAGAAAGCAAGGGGACGAAGTAATTGGCTTAACCAGAGAAACTCTTGACTTAACCGAAGAAGATCAGGTAACGAAAACGATAAGAGAGATAAAGCCGGAGGCAGTGATTCACTGTGCAGCCTATACCGCAGTAGATCTAGCGGAAGAGGAAAAAGATAAGGCATTAAATGTGAACACTCTTGCTACCTCCTACCTAGCAAAAGTTTGTGCAGAGATTCAAGCTAAAATGATTTACATTAGTACAGATTACGTTTTTCCAGGGGAGGGCGATAAGCCTTACGAAGTGAAGGATAAGGTTGACCCTATCAACTGGTATGGACAGACGAAATATGAAGGGGAACAAGCAGTTCTTCGAGAGCTGAATCACTATTTTATTGTAAGAGTTACCTGGGTATTTGGTAAGAATGGAAATAACTTTGTTAAGACCATGTTACGCCTTAGTCAAGAAAGAGAGTCACTGTCTGTTGTCGCTGATCAGATTGGCTCACCAACTTACACTGTAGATTTGGCGAAATGTCTGGCGGAGATAGTAAAAACCGATAAGTACGGGATTTATCATGTTACGAATGAGGGATTTTGCAGTTGGTATGATTTTGCAATGGAAATCTTTCGTATGTCGGGTAGAAACGTAGTAGTTCATCCCTTAACATCCGAACAGTTCCCGTCCAAAGCAAAACGACCGAAGAATTGTAGGCTTAGTAAACAAAAATTAACAGAAGAGGGATTCGAACGATTACCTAGCTGGCAAGATGCGTTAGCACGTTATTTGGAAGAATTAAAACAATAAAAAGTACGCATAGCGAACTTTTTATTGTCGTGAATCAGAGAATAAAAGAATGTATATAGTTTGATTTAAACGTCAATAGATTTACCATAGATGGAGAATTATAGAATGGGAAAAATAACAGTTACTGAATGCGGTATTGATGGGTTAGTTGTGATTGAACCTACGATATTTAAAGATAACCGTGGATATTTTATTGAGACTTATCATAAAGAAGCATATGAGGCAGCAGGCATTAAAGCAGAGTTTGTGCAGGATAACCAATCCATGTCAAGCAAAGGTGTCCTGAGAGGATTGCATTTTCAGATTAATCATCCCCAGGCCAAGTTGGTTCGTGTATTAAGCGGCAAGGTTTTTGATGTGGCTGTAGATTTACGAAAGGGATCTAAGTCTTTTGGAAAATGGTTCGGTGTGGAGCTTAGTGAAGAGAATCAAAAACAATTTTTTGTTCCAGAAGGATTTGCACATGGATTTTTAGTGTTATCTGATACTGCTGTATTTGCCTATAAGTGTACTGATTTTTATCATCCGGGTGATGAAGGTGGAATACGATGGGATGATCCTGAGATTGGAATTGAGTGGCCAATGATAGAAGGAACAGATTTAATTATTGCACAAAGGGATCAAGAATGGGGTACTTTAGCAGAAATGAAAAAACTTAAGGATGTTTAAAAATAGTAAAAATGCTGGGATTTTAAATCTCAGCATTTTTATGATTCTATCATTAGGTTCAAGGATTTTGCATCTTCATAATATTTATATTTAAAAGATAAGTGAAGTGCAGCAAAAATAACCCAAAGGAGCAATAAGACATTTTATTGGTTTGCATAAAATAATGTGGTATTAAGATGAAAACCCAAAGTGCAATGCAAGCAAAAGTTTATGCGTAATGTAAACTAAAAAATAAATTAGGTTGACATATCAAAAGGTATGGAATATAATGGACAAAAAAGTACAGAGGTAAACTATGAAAAGTACAAAAACTATGAAAAGTACAAAGACTATGAAAAGTACAAAGACTATGTCAATCACAATGATTGCACTTATGACTGCGATTCTATGTATTTTGGCTCCTTTTTCTATTCCACTATCTACAGTTCCAATCTCCTTAGGTACCTTCGCTGTTTATCTATGTGCAGTTATTCTAGGCCCTTATAAGGGAGTAATATGTGTTCTCTTGTATCTGTTACTTGGTTTGGTTGGAATACCAGTTTTTGCGGAGGGAATGGCTGGATTTGGTGTGTTAGCGGGTCCAACAGGTGGTTACCTCATTGGTTACTTTGCTATAGCTTTTTTCACGGGTATCTTTGCAAAAAAATGGGGAAAGAATCCTGTAGTCGTATTTTTCGGAATGGTGATTGGTACAATAGGTTGCTATCTTATAGGAACAATATGGATTGGGATCCAGCTTGATCTTTCAATATGGGAAGCATTAATGGCAGGAGTTATTCCATTTATACCTGGAGATATTATTAAAATGGTTGCCTGTACAGTAATCGCTTTACCAGTAAGGAAGCAGATAAAAGTGTATCTAGATGCAACGATGAATTAAGAAACTATAGTAGAAAAGAAAAAAGATCAGACAGAAGAAAAGACAGAAGAAAAGATTGAAGATAAGATAGAAGTAAAGACAAAAGAAAAGACAGTAAAAACGATAGAAAGAAGTCACTTAGGTAGTGAAACCTAAGAAGGGTTGAATATAAATTTAGAAAAGATTTATAGATACATTACGTCGAGATTAGTAACTATAGAGTTATAGGCTGATTTTGGCGTTTTTTATTCATGACAAGGAAAAGTTCGCGAAGCGTGCTTTTTCTTGTTTTCATGCTTTTAAAGTGTATAAGTGATTCAAGTTCAAGTTACTCATAGAAAAAAAGGTTGGATTTTACAATTTTAGTATGTTATAATCAAAGTTAGGTTAGTATGCTTGTAGAAAAGCGTACAAGGCACGTGATTAATGTAGAAATATAAGATTTCTTACTGTATCATAATCAGGATGTATGATTACATTTTTTTGTGGTAGCCTACTTGATTCTTGGTCTAGTTAAGGATAAACGGTAATCTGTTTTTAAATACCATGCAATAGAACTCTGTTTATGATCGCATACATTCAAAAAAAGATACGTGAAGGTTAAAAAACGGATGTTTACGTACGTATAGGGGACGGGATATGGGAAATTTTATGTTATCAAATGCAGAAAAATTAAATATTCGGCTCGTGCGTGAGAATCTAAAACGAGTTGTAGTTTTATTGACCATTCTTGGTTTTTTATTACCGATCATGGCTTTGTTTTTATGGAATTTAGGAGAGTATAATGAAGTTCAAAAAACATATCTTAGCTTTTTAATAACTTTTGAGGTAATAACGATTGTTTTTCTTGTGCTGGGATATTATAGTAAGAGAAAGAAAGATTATGTGATAGCACCTCTGATTTATCGAAGTTTCTGGGTGTTTTCTTTATTGTTTATCTATGCTTCCAGTTATATCTCAATGTTTGAAAATAAAAACATAGGAATATATTGCATTTTGATATCTGTTGCCTCATTGGTTCCACTATTAAATATTCGGGAATTTTTATGTTTTCTAGCTGCACAATTCCTTTTTATCTGCCTAGTATTCCTTCAACTTGACTTATCCCTTACGAATAAGATAAGTATGATACTATATAGTGGCGCATTACTTGGATTTTCACGATTTCTATATCTGCAACAAAGAAAAATGCTAAAGATACAGCAAAAACTTCAGTCTATGGCTAAAAATGCAGAAGAAGACCCGCTTACTGGTTTATTGAATCGTAGAGGATTAGATCGCAATCTGGGGATTTTGTTGCCTTACTGTATTAGAATTGGTTGCAGAATAGGTCTTATGATCGTCGATGTGGATAATTTTAAACGATACAACGATAGCTTCGGACATCCACAAGGGGATAAGTGTTTAAAGATGGTTGCCGCAGAGATTAAGAAAACGGCTAGAAGAAGCAGTGATCTTACTGCACGAATCGGTGGAGAAGAGTTTATAATTCTAGTCTATGATGTGAAAGAATCAGAATTAATTGCTTTTGCAGAAAAAATACGAACCAATATAGAGAGTCTTAATATAAAACATAGCCCTATGCTAGGTACCCCTGTTGTTACAGTGAGTATTGGAGTATCTTCTGTTGTACCAACCACGATGCAATGTATGTCAGATTTATACAAAACAGCAGATAAATCATTATATACTGCCAAAAAAAGTGGCCGAAATGTGGTTGTATATAAAGAACAGGTATGTGGAAAAAGAAATCAGATGGCGGAGTAAAAAAAGGACATCTATACTATCTATGTAAGATACCATCCTTTATACTTTGGTAAGATGAGATATTTCATGGGTTTTATAAAAGGGGATAAATCAGTGTAACTTAAGTAAGTTTTCTTACCTAAGATACTTTGATTTATCCCCTCTTACTCTCTTTATAAAGATAAAAATATAAGTCACTCTATTTTGCAGGTGTTTCTGAATGTATTATACTAATTTTTGACCACAATTCGGACAGAAATTACTATTCCCAGTTTTCTGTCCGCAGTTAGGACAGAAGTTTGGTTTGTTAGCTGTGGTGCCAGTTTCATTACTTGTTGTATAAGTATAGCTTTTTTGCTGTGAATCGGCATTCATCGTCCCTTGATCCATATTTTGAACCATCTGGTTTGCAAACTTCATACCCATCATCATTCCTGCCATATCGGAAGCAAATCCACCACTTTTTATATTACCAGAAGAAAGTCCGTCTGAGAAATTGATCTGTTGATAACGACTCATATCGCCAACCATACTGTGAGAGGCATTTTTATTAATCATAGCCTGAACTTCTTCTGGGTAGGTAAAGCTCATAATCTGGAAGGAACTAATGCTAATTCCAGTATCAAACAACTGCATATCAAGATCCTGCTTAATACCGTTCGCAATGTTTAAAGAATTTATGGAAAGATTAAAGATATCTTTCCCTTCCTGGACAATCCACTTCATTAATAACTGGTCGAGTACAGAAGTGATACGGAGTTTTACATCTTCTACTAAGAAGGAATCTTTCACTCCAGCTATATTATCGATTAACTTCACATAATCCTTTACCTTAAAGGTATAGGTACCATGAGAGCGTATTGGAAGTCCTCCAGGCAAGCTATATTGAGGTGCAGGAATATTGATAGCATTTGAGGTACCCCAACGTACCGAAAATTCTTTTGTATTGATAAATAAGACTTCTGCACGCATGCCGCTATTAAAACCGAACTTAAACCCTTTTAGAGTGGAGAGGAAAGGAATAATATCGGATTCGATATCATATTCTCCATCATCTTTAAAGATACCTTCAATCGCTCCATTGAATAAGAAAATTGCATCCTGGCCTGGACGAATTATGAGGCGGCTACCTCGCTTGATTTCATCGTTGTGCCATTTGTAAAAAATCATATCATCGCGGAATTCTTTCCATTCTACGACATTAGATAATTGACTTGTAAAAAATCCCATAAGAATCCACCTTTCTCGTTATACTCTGCGTCCACCGCCACTGTGAGACCGTCCGCCTCTACTAATACCACCGCCACCGCTACTTCGAAAACTCCGATTGCTATTTGCGCCTGTATTGTGATTGGTGTTAGGTTCTGGACGTTTTACTTTTGTTACACTAGTTCTGATGTAATCGTCTCTTCTGGCAGTGATTCCGGAATTACCTTCATTAAGGTAGGTACGGTTATTCGTGGTTACGGCACCGCCAGAACGTGATGCCATGATTGCCACGGCTATTACTCCGATAATTGCAGCTGCTAGTAGCTGAAATCCTGTATGATAGACAACATTTTCGACAAACTGCTTCTGCGCATAATCAGAGCTATTTTGTGATGAAGTACCAGAACCATGATAATAATCATTCCCGTAACTTCCATTTGGTAAGGTATTATTCTGACCACTATTACTACTGCTATTACCGTTACTGGAATTCGTATCGGGTAATGTAGCATAATACTTCGCTTGTATTCCGAAATTTAAAAATGCATTATAATAATCGTCCTCACGAAAATAACTAGAGATTTCATCTAAGATATTTTCTATTCGGTAATCACTTAATAAAGTTTCAGCACTCCCGTATCCTTGGATATTTAGGAAACGATAGGTTGAGTCAAAATATAAGATGGCCACATCTTCGGAAAAAGTACCATTATCGCAGTGCTCATCTATATAGTCTTCAAGATATCTTGTTACATATTTCATTATGGCATCGTCATCATCTTCTACCTTCGTGTCAAGATCATCCGTTGTTAAGATAACTAAATCAAGATCTGACTTTACCGCATATGCTGCAAGTTTCGTCTGAAGCTTTGATTCCTCACTTTCAGATAATAAATTCGCATTGTCTTCAAGGTGTGCAGTATGTTCCGAAGCGTTCGCAACAATTATAAGATTAGAATTGCTTAAGATAGATGAAGTAATATAAATACAGCTTATCATAAGCATAAGGCGAATGGCAATGCTATTACTAAAAACTATTAAGTTTCTAGGAGAGCGTAGATTTCTTTGAAATGGTATGTTTTCTAAATTCTTTCTTTTCACTATCATAACCATGGCCCTCCGTTCAAAACGACAAGTAGTTTTATTAACAGAAATGATATGGAAGTTATGCCAGTAAACCATGCGAACATTTTTGCTTTGGAAAGCGGAGGTTTTCCAACAATCTTTCCTGTTTGCCCATTCATAGCAAAGATGTGTTCTGAATCCTTAAAGTCATAACAAACCATCCAAACGGGTAGTAGAGTATAGTAGGTATTTTTTTTATAAACATTAATATCTTTCCGATTTGTTATGACACTAGTGTATCCATGAATCGTATTTCTTAGATAATTGTCTACAAAAACACCTACTTTATCTCGGACACGCGGGAAGAGTTGCTCGGCACTGAAGTTATATTTTTCAGCAAGATACCCGGCAAGATAGGGCATTTCGAAGGTAGTCAGCTCGTGGCTTTGATAAGGTTCCAAGCAATCCATTAAGTTATCATTCATCTTTTCAGAAGCATCGGTTGGTACATTGGAATAATTAAGACTCACCTTACGATAGACATGATAGTACTGAGTCTCAGTATAAATATAGTCACCACGGGTATAGGTTCTTACCTTCGTACAGGTTGCATCAATATCCCCTACCCCATTTAAGTCGTATAGCCAAAAAGGAACGTAAATACCAGTAATATTTTTTACACGGTCAGCGTGTTTGAATTCTGTTGGAGTAAGTAAACCTTTTTTACACCATTTCTGAAATGCTTTTGTTGCCTGCTCTCGGTTTATTTTAAAAGGTATGATTCTTGATGGCTCTAATTGACCTTCTACACGATCGCTTAGAACTACAGCAGCTCCGCAAAAACTACAGGAAGTCGCAATCGTATCTTTATCAGTAATAACAACCGCACCGCAGTTTTTACAATGATATTCGGAGACCTTACTGTTACTAAAATTTTTATGTTGCCATGCAGATTCCTGCTTATCATATCCAAAGGAAGCTTCCTCAAAAATATCCTGAGGATTGAAAGGTGATACCTTAGGGGCATCTTCTGAATCGCCAAGAGGAATATCGGGAGGAGGCATAGAATCTATAGAATAGTAACTTCCACAACTAGCGCAATGAAGTTTTTTTGACGTTGTTTCATAGGTTAAATCAGCGCCACAGCTAGGACATTTATATTGAATCACCATGAGCAGTTCTCACTTTCTATACTTTCATAAAAAATGCCACAAAGGCACAGATAAGCGTCTTTGTGGCAGCAATTACTTAGAATTATTTTCCTAGGCTCTGCTTTAAAGCTGCCAATTCGTTCTCGATGTCAGGATTAGTGGAATCGTACTTTGCAGCTAAATCTTTCATGGTATTCTCTGGTGAGGAGTTATTTAATTCTGCCATAGCATTTGCTTCATCCAATTTTTTATTTGCAAGCTCTTCGTATTTTGCAAAGCTAGCCATGGAGTTATTTGCACTTTCCACGGAAGAACCCATCTTATTGATACGTTCCTGAGTTTTAGCAACGGCAAGCTTTCCTTTGATCATGTCTTTGCGAGACTCAAGCTCATTAATGTCTCTTACTAACTTATCATGCATAGTTTTCATGTTAGTTGCATTAGCGTGAGCAAGGTCATATGCCTGTTGTAATCCAGCTGACTTATTTGTTAAAGAAGCTTTTTGTTCTAAGAACTTTCTAGCGTCCGCTTCGTTGTTTGATTCTAGAGCTTTGATTGCATAAGCTTGCATCTTTGCAATGTCTTCATTACAGTCATCCAATGATCTTTTTGCTCTGGATTCTTCTGCCATAATAGCAGCGGTTTCAGATTTTACCTTACCTAAATCCTCATTTAAATTGCGTAGACATTGATCTATCATTTTCTCAGGATTCTCTGCTTTGTCTAAAAGTGCGTTAATGTTTGCGGACATGATATCCTTAAAACGTGTTAAAATCCCCATAGTATGTACCTCCACTTATAATGATAATTTTCTTCATGACAAGTGGGATGCTTGCCATGACAAGTGAGACCTTATTACAGCTCTCTTGCAAAATGATGGAAAGTAAGCGTAGTACTCTTTCTCATGCTAATTATTAGTTTAGTATTTTTACCAAAAAACGTCAAGTTAAAATAAGGCAAGAATACTTATAATAAGTTCAGAAGATTTAAAATTTGATTAAGGCAAAAAAATCTTGTTTAACTTGCGCCTTATAGGAAAGTACTATATAATCTATATGTTATAAAAGAATTTCTAAGTCCTAATTATCTTACGATATAAGAGATAGTATAGCTTATTAGAAATTGTGTGGCTTATAAGAAATTATATGCGTGCTTTTTTATGACAGTAATATATCTGTATGTAGATGCAGTATAGAATGGATGTTTGTTTTACCTATAATGATTAGGATATTACGATATTGGCAACGCTGATTATTAAGTATTCTATAGACTATTATTAATAGAAAAAATGATTCGTATAGGAAATACCTAGAGTTGGAGGAATTTATGTGGATTGCAGACGGATGGAAAGATTATGAGGTAATGGATGCCTCTGGCGGTGAAAAGTTGGAGCGCTGGGGTAAGTATATATTAGTACGTCCCGATCCCCAAGTAATTTGGGATACGAAAAAAGAACAACGTGGTTGGAAAAATAAAAATGCACACTATCATAGAAGTAGTAAAGGTGGTGGTGAGTGGGAGTTTATTGATCTGCCTAAACAATGGCAGATTCGGTATAAGGAGTTGACCTTTAACTTACAACCGTTTAGTTTTAAACATACTGGATTATTTCCTGAGCAGGCAACAAACTGGGACTGGTTTAGTGATAAAATAAGAAAAGCAAAGGAAAAAAATCCGAATCGAGAGATTAAAGTATTAAATCTATTTGCTTATACCGGTGGTGCAACTTTAGCAGCAGCGAAAGCAGGTGCACATGTTACTCATGTGGATGCATCCAAAGGTATGGTAACCTGGGCGAAAGAAAATGCGGCATCCTCAGGATTAGAAGATGCTCCAATAAGATATATTGTAGACGATTGCGTTAAGTTTGTGGAGAGAGAAATACGCAGAGGGAATCATTATGATGCAATCATTATGGATCCTCCTTCTTATGGAAGAGGGCCAAAGGGTGAGATATGGAAGATTGAAGAAAGTGTTCATCCATTTGTAAAACTCTGCACAGAAGTTTTGACAGAGAAACCATTGTTTTACTTGATTAATTCCTATACAACAGGTCTTCAACCAGCGGTATTAGCATATATGTTAGGTATCGAGTTGCAAAAAAAATATGGTGGTAGGGTTAATGCAGAAGAGATTGGTCTGCCAGTAACCTCTTCAGGTTTGGTCTTACCATGTGGTGCTTCAGGTCGATGGGAAGAAGCTTAAAAAAATCTTTTTTATCATATACAATAAATATGTGAAGATATGGATAACAAATGATATTGTTTAAAATGAAGTAATTTTATGAGAAATCACAAAATATTAGTGGTAAGTATAAAAAGAGAAATGATATACTAAAAGATAATCTTTCCCAAAATAAAACGGGAATACGAAAGGATGAGAGATATGTTTACATTTAACAATGAAATCGAAGCAACAAATTGTGAGCCAGGAGTAACAAGAAAAATATTAAGTTATTCTAATGAGTTAATGATGTGTGAAATAACATTTGAAAAAGGTGCAAAGGGTAATTTCCATTCCCATAAACATCTTCAAATCACATATATTGCAAAAGGAAGTTTTGAATTTACAATTGATGGTGAAACAAAAGTTGTAAAGCAAGGAGATAGTGTTTATATGCCTAGTGACGCTGTTCATGGAGTAACTGCGTTAGAAGAAGGCATTTTAGTTGATGTATTTAACCCAATGAGAGAAGATTTTTTAAAATAATAAGTATAGCAATAAAATAGTTGACATTTTAAAATAGGTAGCATACAGAAATATATAGAATTCATTAATTATTAAAGGCAAATGAAATAATCCTAGAAGTAAGTTAATTATAACTAGGGATATTTTGTTTGCTTTTTTAAATAAATTGTAGCCAGTAAAGGATGAAAAATAATTGACGAGACAATATGCTGAATGAATGGAACGATGTTTATAACGTTACCTCTCAAAAAAACAAGTTAAGTACAACATGTATAAAAAACAATGATAAATTATAAAAATATGCTATATTTGCTTAATTAATTCTAGAAAAACATAGAAAAATACGAAAATATTACTAAACACTTAGGAAACAAGCACACAATATTGCATAATATTAACTAAAATGATATAATTTTCCTAAATACAATACATAAATTGGACCATTGCTACTGTTACCTAGAATGATGACTATAGGGGGATCAAGAAGATGCGGAAAAGAGAAAAAGGAGTAGTGAATGAATTAGCGCCAAAAAAAGAAAAAGTAAAAAAGGAAAAAGTAAAAAAGAGCGAAAGAAAAAAAGGAAAAGAGAAGAAAATGAAATCGCCTAAGGTATCAAAAGGAAATAGGCAAATAAAGACTACGGGGTTTCTTGCCTTTTTTCGAAGGATAAGGACGCAGTTAGTAATTGGGTTTATGATACCGATTCTTTTCTTAATTGTGATCGGTATAGTTTCTTATACTAAATCAGCATATAGTCTAACAAACAGTTTTGAAACATCTGCATTACAAACAATCCAAATGACCGCAAAATACTTGGAGATGGCGATGACTTCAGTAGAGACACAGGCTTTTGTTTTATCACAGGACGCTGATGTTTCTGATTATGTTTTAGGCACAGAAGCAGATGATCCAATTAGAGTATTAGAGATGACAAATAGTATCAGTCCGAAATTAGGAGCAGCTAGACAAGGAAATGGATTTATTCAAAATATACATATCGTTCCAAGAGAGGTAAGTAAAGTTCTCTCAACTAAAATTCGGGGAGTGAATGGTTTTTCAGAAGAACTTGATTCAACCGATGCAGCGAACATAACAAAATATAAAACTTATTCCGCCGGTTGGGTAGGAAGTCATGAAACATTAGATACAAAGCTTTCGTTTGATAACTCTTCTTATGCTTGCTCCTATTTTCGAATGATGAGCTCGAAGAAAGGTTATATTGTGCTTGATCTTAGCATGGATAAGGTTGTGGAGACAATAGCTGGACTAGAATTAGCAGAAGGTAGTAGAGTTTCATTTATTTTAAGCGATGGTAGGGAAATTACATCGAAGGAAGAAGAGATGTTAATTTCTGCACAAAATTACTATCAGGAGGGTTTAAATAAAGAAGACGGTCTGTATAGTGACTACATATCGTATCAGGGAGAAGATTATCTGTATCTGATGTCCAGTAGCTCTAATAGAAGCTTTTCGATTTGTGCATTAGTTCCGAAGGCTTCCGTCATGAGTGGCGCAAATAGCATTAAAAATATAACTACACCTATGGTAGCGGTAGCGGCCATACTTGCATTCTTAGTAGGTGGTTATATCTCAGTAGTGATTGGAAATAATATTAAAAAAATAGTGAATAAACTGCAGCTGGTTTCAAAGGGAGATTTATCAATAGATATGAATATAAAATCTACGAATGAATTTGGTACTTTGGCTAGAAGTGCAGAAGAGATGGTATCAAACACGAGAAATTTAATTACAAAGGTGGTTGATATTACAGGGAATGTATCAGACTCTACGAATCAACTAAAGAAAACCTCTTATGAAATGACGGAATCCAGTGAGCATATTACGAATGCAGTATCAGAAATAGATACTGGCATGGGACAACAAGCGGAGGAAGCACAGTTATGCTATAACCAGATGGATGAACTTTCTCATAAGATGGAAGTTGTAAATAAAAATGTTACTGAAATTGAGTCCTTAGCAGATCGAACAAAAGGAATGATTGGTGCAGGTATGGACTCCATGCATCAACTGTCAAATCAATCGGAGACTACGAATCAAAAGACGAAACGAGTAATGGAGGAAGTAAAAGGATTACAAAAAGAATCTTTATCCATCGAACAATTTATTGGTATTATCAATGAAATAGCAAGTCAAACTAATTTGCTTTCTTTAAATGCTTCGATTGAAGCTGCTAGGGCAGGAGATGCTGGTAGGGGTTTTGCAGTTGTAGCGGAGGAAATTAGAAAACTAGCCGAAGGTTCCGTGAGCGCAGCCAATGAAATTCAAAAAGTCGTGGTTGAAATAAAGAAAAAGACTGAGAGTACAGTAATAACAGCAAAGGAAGCAGAAGTAGAAGTTACAGAGCAAGTAAAGACTGTTAATACTACGATGGAAGCATTTAATAATATGAATGATTGCGTGGAACAATTATTAATGAACTTAAATACTGTCGTTGTTAATGTCGACAATATGAATGAAGACCGTCTAAAGACCTTGGAGGCTATTGAAAGTATCTCTGCGGTATATGAAGAAACAGCAGCTTCAACCTCACTTGTGAATGATACGGTAAAACAGCAACTTCGTATGTCGAAGGGATTATTTGATGCGACTGGTGAGCTTTCGCAACAAACACAAGAGTTAAAAGGAGCAATTAATTTATTCAAACTATAAGATTATTTTGATGATTGTATGCTTTCATCGAATAAGAATGACAAGAATAGCTTTCTGTAAAAACTGATTGTTTTTATGGAAAGCTATTTTTAATTCATGACAAGGAAAAGTTCGCAAAGCGTGCTTTTTCTTATTTGTTGAGTGTTGTTGATTGTGAATGTTGTATTATGAGTAGTTGTTGGATTGTGATGTTTTTAATGGGATGAAAGCTTGCTTTCTTTTGCTGGAATCAATGGAATCGTTATTGTACGTGTAAAAAAATTGCTTTTTAAATAGCAAATAGCAAAAAAACTGTATTGAATAATGTAATTTACGGTTTATTTGCTGTATGTATAGAAAACATGCACGCAAATTGTGAAGTTTTTAAATATAAGTCATTAAGAATATTGTATATATTGGTAGTATGTGGTATAATTATAAAACATTTGAAATTTTATTGTCGAATAATCCTTAGTTTCGATAATATAGACAAAAGCAACGGGGGTGCGAATAACAGTGGAAGTAAAGAAAAAAAAGTTATTTGGTAATCTCAGAAAAACAAGAAAAGGAAATGTTGAGTTTGATGAGGCTATGGTGGAACAAATGAAACAAGAAGCAAAGAAAAAACAGAAATTAAAAGAAGTATTAAAACGTAAAAACGATGGGGAAGATCGTAATGACGAAATTAAAAAGAATCAAAAACAAAAGAAAAAGCAGCTTAAGATGTTATTAGAAGAAGGTATGGAAAATGATTTGGATATTGTTCCTACCAAGGTAAGAAACGGTAAAATTTTTAAGTTTTTTTCTAGTATCAGAACTCAAATGATCATCGGTTTTACTGTACCGATTCTCTTTGTTATACTAGTGGGTATCATATCTTATGTTAAAGCATCGAATGGGTTAATTACTAGCTTTGAAGATTCAGCAACGAATACGATAAATATGGCAGTAAACTATATTGATGTTGGAATGGGCACTCTAGAATCCGAAGCGTTCGTACAGTCTCAAAATGAGAATGTTTCAGATTATATGTTTAGCAGTAAAAATGAAGAACAAATAAAGATATATGAATTAACACAAGCTATTTATGCACAGTTAACAGCGGCTCAAGTGGCAAATGATTTTATACAAGATGTACATATCATACCAAAAGATCATGCGAAAGTGTTATCAACAAAGACTAGGGGTGTGGTAGGATTTAGTGATACTGTGACGGAAACAGATGCTTCGGTGCTAGTGGGAAGCAAATCTCAGACTTCATGGATTGGTAGTCATGCTACAATTGATGAGCAATTAAAGACATCCCATAACAATTATGCGTGTTCTTTTATTAGACAGTTTAAATCAAAAAATGGCTATATTGTAATAGACTTAAGTAAGAAAAAAGTAGTTCAACTCCTGCAGGAAATTGTGTTAGCAGATGGTAGTTACATCTCCTTTGTTATGGATGATGGTAGAGAAATATCAACGATAAGCGATGCCATAACATTTAGTACAACAGATTATTATAAAGAAGGCATGGATTCCAAGGAAGGAAGTTACAACACCTATGTAAAAGTTGGCGATGAGAATTATCTCTTTATGATGGCAAAGAGTAGTACCAAGGGCTTTTCTATTTGTGCACTTGTACCGGAAGCATCTGTTATGAAGAGTGCTATTGAAATTAAAACGGTTACAGTCGGAATCGTTGTTATTGCTATTGTTGTTGCTGTATTCGTAGGTGGATTGATTTCTGTTATCATAGGTAAGAGTATTCGTCGTATTTCAAAAAAGTTAATTAAAGTATCTGAGGGTGATTTAACCATTGACATGGATATCCACACAAGTAATGAGTTTGGTATGCTAGCGGGTAATGTTAAGGGAATGGTAAATAACACAAGAGATCTTATTCATAAAGTAGTTGAGGTTACAAATTTAGTTACTGAAGCCACTGAGAGTCTTTCAGCAACTTCAAAAGATATGACTGATTCTAGTGAGCACATCACCAGTGCAATCAACGAGATAGATATCGGAATAACACAACAGGCAGAAGAAGCACAGTTATGTTGTAATCAGATGGATGAACTATCTAACAAGATGGGCATTGTAAATAGTAATGTTAATGAGATTCAAACCCTTGCTGATCAGACACAAGTAATGATACAAAGTGGTATTGAAACAATGACTTTACTAACAGAACAATCTCAGACAACAAATGAAATAACTCAACAGGTTATGACTGACATAAAAGCTCTTCAAAAACAGTCTGCCTCAATTGAACAATTTATTGGCATAATCAATGATATTGCAAGTCAAACAAATCTTTTATCTTTAAATGCTTCGATTGAAGCTGCAAGAGCTGGTGATGCAGGAAGAGGATTTGCAGTAGTTGCCGAAGAAATTCGTAAATTAGCAGAAGGTTCTGTAAATGCTGCTCAAGAGATTCAAAAGGTAGTTGTTGATATTAAGACAAAAACAGAAGCAACAGTACAGACAGCACAAAAAGCTGAAACTGAAGTTACCTCTCAGGTGAGCACAGTCGAGACAACCAGAGAAGCATTCCATAGCATGAGTGAATGTGTTGATCGATTGTTAACGAATCTAAAGGAAGTTATTGAGAATGTTGAAAATATGAATGAAGACAGACAAAAGACTTTAGACTCCATTGAAAGTATTTCTGCTGTTTATGAGGAAACCGCAGCTTCCTCTTCTATTGTAAACAATACTGCGCAGATGCAGTTAGATTTATCCAAAGCTCTTATGGAAGGTACCAAAGAATTAGAGCAACGTACAGAAGAATTAAAAGGCGCGATGCGTAAATTTACTATATAAGGACGGGAGTCTGGTTAGAGGTAATTAGCTGGAGGGATGATTTCTAATTTAATTAGGAATCATCCTTTCATTTTTTGATATTAATCAATAACGTTTTGTATGACAGAGTATAAATGATTTAGTTTCTAAAATAGCGATGAATGAATATTAATTAATTGCACATTATTACTAAGGTATCTCAGTTTGTAAATAGTTATAATATGAGGAAAAGATAAATAATTCTTTCCTATTATATATAAGAAAGTTAAAGTATAATTCTCATAAAAATATGCAAATATTTAGTGGTAAATAAAAAAATAAAAAAATACTTGCAAATATTTTTGTTCTATTATATAATAACTACTGTTGTGACGTTGATAGCGTAGAAACGTGAGGTTGCTGTGTCAAAAGATGCAGGTTTTCCGTGGAGCGAATGTCATGTTATGAAACTGGCGACAAGTCACTGTACAAGAATATAATTCTGCTACGGGCAGATAAACCGTGTTGAAACGAAGGCTTTTCGGGATGAAGCAATTTTTATTGACACCTAGGACGGGTTGTGTCTTAGGTTATATATTTCCGACAAGTATGAAACACACGGGTGAGTGTACAGTCACCACTTGTCGTACTGAAATGAAGTGCGAAAAGGAGGCGGCTTTTTTTATGGCAAGTCAAGTTATGAGAATTACTCTCAAGGCGTATGATCATCATTTAATCGATGCATCTGCAGGAAAAATTATCGAGACCGTTAAGAAGACAGGATCAAAGGTGAGTGGACCAGTTCCATTGCCTACTAAGAAGGAAGTTGTTACAATTCTTAGAGCGGTACACAAGTACAAGGATTCTAGAGAACAGTTCGAGCAGAGAACACATAAGAGATTAATCGATATCATTGCTCCTACACAGAAGACTGTTGATGCATTATCAAGATTAGAGATGCCAGCAGGTGTGTACATTGACATTAAGATGAAAGCGAAATAATATTCGCCGATGGATGAGAAGTTTCATCTCGATGAAAGCGAAATAATAATTCGCTAATAGATGAGAAGTTTCATCTCGATAAAAGCGAAATAATAATTCACTTAGCAAATTCTTAATGTTAAGAAGTGACAACATAAGTTGTGCTTCAAACAATTATTCAGGTAATAATCCTTAGGGTTTATATATTAGGAAACTTCCGGTATAAGACCATCTAGGATGATTATGCAAGCAGCATAATCCGCTGTAGATTAACAGGAGGTAAAAAGTTATGAAGAAAGCAATATTAGCTACGAAGATTGGTATGACTCAGATCTTCAATGAAAACGGAGTATTAACTCCAGTTACAGTATTGCAGGCTGGTCCATGTGCCGTTACTCAGGTTAAAACTGTAGAGAACGATGGATACACAGCAGTACAGGTTGGCTTTGGTGACATCAGAGAAACACTTGTTAACAAGCCACGAAAGGGACACTTTGCAAAAGCAGGTGTTGCAAATAAGAGATTTCTTAAAGAGTTCAAATTCGAAAACGCTGCAGACTACACTGTAGGTCAGGAAATCAAAGCTGACATCTTCTCCGCAGGAGATAAGATTGATGCAACAGGTACTTCCAAAGGTAAAGGATTCCAGGGTGCTATCAAGCGTCACGGATTATCCAGAGGACCTATGGCTCACGGTTCCAAGTACCACAGACATGCTGGTTCTAACGGTGCTGCTACAACACCTGGTCGTGTATTCAAAGGCAAGCACATGCCTGGTCATATGGGTAACGTAAAGGTAACTGTACAGAACCTTGAAGTAGTTAAAGTTGATGTTGACAATAACCTTATCTTAGTTAAAGGTGCTGTTCCAGGACCAAAGAAAGCTATGATAATGTTAAAGGAAACAGTAAAACGCAGTAAGTAGAAGCTTTAAGAAAGGAGGAACACTAGAATGGCAAATGTAAAGGTTTATAATATAGAAGGTAAAGAAGTTGGTTCATTAGAACTTAACGATGCTATCTTTGGAGTAGAAGTAAATGAGCATTTAATGCACATGGCTGTAGTTAGCCAGCTTGCTAACAAGCGTCAGGGCACACAGAGCGCAAAAACTCGCGCAGAAGTGAGCGGTGGCGGAAGAAAGCCTTGGAGACAGAAGGGAACTGGCCATGCAAGACAGGGTTCAACAAGATCTCCACAGTGGAAAGGCGGCGGTGTTGTATTTGCTCCAAAGCCAAGAGATTACTCTTTCAAGATGAATAGAAAAGAGAAAGCTCTAGCTATCAAATCTGCATTAACATCCAGAGTTGAAGCTCAGAAGTTAATCGTATTAGATTCCATGACAATGGATGAGATTAAGACAAAGAAGTTCAAGGCTGTCCTTGAAAACTTAAAAGTTAACAAAGCATTAGTAGTTCTTGATAAGAAGGATGATAACGTAATCCTTTCTGCAAGAAACATTCCAACGGTAAGAACAGCAACATCAAACGCTATCAATGTATATGACATTGTAAAGTATGATACCTTAGTAATTACCAAGGATGCAGTGGCACAGATTGAGGAGGTGTACGCATAATGGCAAATTTAAAATATTATGATGTTATACTCAAGCCAATCGTAACTGAGAAGAGCATGAATTCTATGAGCGAAAAGAAGTATTCCTTCTCCGTTCATCCAGAAGCTACAAAGACTCAGATTAAAGAGGCTGTAGAGAAAATGTTTGCCGGCACTAAGGTAGCAAGCGTAAACACAATGAATTTAGAAGGTAAGAACCGTAGACGTGGAAACACAGTTGGTAAAACTTCTAAGACTAAGAAGGCAATTGTTCAGTTAACAGCTGACAGTGCTGAAATTGAAATCTTCACAGGTCTGTAGGAATACAGCAGGCAGCATAAAGTTGTAAAATAGCGAAAGCAAATTGCTTAAGTTGCCACGTGAAGACAAGCGCAGATAAGCAAAGGCATTGTATTTGGAATGTTTTTGCAACCTATAGCAGTGAAAATACTGCTGATAACTTCAACAAGAAGTCGTTGCTTGTTGAAAATAACTATTGCGTATGGAGCGAAACGAAAGGAGATAGTACCATGGGAATTAAAACCTATAACCCATATACACCTTCCAGAAGACATATGACCGGCTCCGATTTTGCAGAGATTACAACCTCTACACCTGAGAAATCCTTAGTGGTTTCTTTGAAAAAGAATGCTGGTCGTAACAATCAAGGAAAGATTACAGTAAGACACCAGGGTGGTGGTTCTAGAAGAAAGTACAGAATCATCGACTTTAAGAGAAAGAAAGATGGTATTCCAGCTGTTGTTAAGACAATCGAATACGATCCAAACAGAACAGCAAATATCGCACTTATCTGCTATGCAGACGGTGAGAAAGCATATATCTTAGCACCAAACGGCTTACAAGTTGGCCAGACAGTTATGAATGGAGCAACTGCTGAAATCAAGGTTGGTAACTGCTTACCACTTGCAAATATTCCAGTAGGTTCTCAGATTCACAACATTGAGTTATATCCTGGTAAGGGTGGACAGTTAGTTCGTTCTGCAGGTAACTCTGCTCAGTTAATGGCAAAGGAAGGTAAGTATGCAACTCTTAGATTACCATCCGGCGAAATGAGAATGGTACCAATTGGCTGTCGTGCAACAATCGGTCAGGTTGGTAATATTGATCATGAGTTAGTAACTATCGGTAAAGCTGGACGTGTGCGTCATATGGGTATTAGACCTACCGTACGTGGTTCTGTAATGAACCCTAACGACCATCCACATGGTGGTGGTGAAGGTAAGACAGGTATCGGTCGTCCGGGCCCTGTTACTCCTTGGGGTAAACCAGCACTTGGTCTTAAGACTCGTAAGAAGAATAAGCAGTCTAACAAGTTGATCATGAGAAGAAGAGACGGTAAGGCATTATCGAAGTAAAAAGGAGGTTGAACCTATATGGCACGTTCATTAAAGAAGGGACCATTTGCAGATGACCATTTACTTAAGAAGGTAGATGACATGAATAAGGCTGGTAACAAAACTGTTATCAAGACTTGGTCACGTCGTTCCACAATCTTCCCACAGATGGTTTCTCATACAATCGCTGTTCATGATGGAAGAAGACATGTTCCAGTATATGTTACTGAGGATATGGTTGGACACAAACTTGGTGAGTTTGTTGCAACAAGAACTTTCCGTGGACATGGTAAGGATGAGAAGAAGTCAAGAAAGTAATTTCTAGAAATTAATTCCTAGAAGATAGTTTCTGGTAAGTTATTCGCAATGGCGATTATCTTACAGACTTTGTAGGTATAGAAAAGTGAAGAACGAAGAGTGTAGGGTCAAGAAGATGTCTTCCCCCCTAACTTTTTGTGAATCACTGGAATAAGTAGAAGCAGAGTGTCAAAGTAACACTTCTGCAGGAAGAGAAGTAACGGAGAGCCGTTAAAATTTGAAAGGAGGTATCATCCATGGCAAAAGGACATAGATCCCAGATTAAGAGAGAAAGAAATGCGAATAAGGACACAAGACCAAGCGCAAAGTTATCTTACGCTAGAGTTTCCGTTCAAAAAGCATGTTTCGTTCTTGATGCAATCAGAGGCAAGGATGTACAGACAGCACTTGGTATTTTAGCATACAACCCAAGATATGCTTCAACTTTAATAGAGAAATTATTAAAATCAGCGATCGCAAATGCTGAGAATAACAATGGTATGGACGTATCCAAACTTTACATTGAGGAGTGCTATGCAGGTAGTGCACCAACAATGAAGAGAATCAAACCAAGAGCACAGGGTAGAGCTTACAGAATCTTAAAGAGATTAAGCCACATCACAATCGTGCTTAATGAAAGATAAGGAGGGCAATCATGGGACAAAAAGTTAATCCTCATGGCTTAAGAGTCGGAGTTATCAATGACTGGGACTCAAGATGGTATGCGGAAGCAGATTTTGCAGATAACTTAGTAGAAGATTACAACATCAGAACCTACTTGAAGAAAAAGTTATACAGCGCAGGCGTTGCTAAGATCGAAATTGAGCGCGCTTCCGATAAATTAAAGGTGATTATCCACACAGCGAAGCCAGGTGTAGTAATTGGTAAAGCAGGTGCTGAAATCGAGAAATTAAAGGTTGAACTTGCGAAGTATACAACAAAGAAATTAAACCTTGAAATCAAGGAAATCAAAAAGCCAGATGTTAATGCTCAGTTAGTAGCAGAAAACATCGCAGCTCAGCTTGAGAACCGTATTTCTTTCAGAAGAGCAATGAAGTCAACAATGTCCAGAACAATGAAGTCTGGTGCAAAGGGTATTAAGACAGCAGTTTCCGGTCGTCTTGGCGGAGCAGATATGGCTCGTACTGAGTTCTATAGTGATGGTACTATTCCACTACAGACACTTCGTGCAGACATCGATTACGGTTTCGCAGAAGCAGATACAACTTTTGGTAAATTAGGCGTTAAAGCTTGGATCTACCACGGTGAAGTTCTTCCAACAAAGGGAAACAAAAAGGAAGGGAGCGATAAATAATGTTAATGCCAAAGAGAGTAAAGCGCCGTAAGCAATTCCGTGGCAGTATGACAGGAAAGGCTATGAGAGGTAACACTATCTCCCACGGTGAATATGGTATCGTAGCAATGGAACCAGCATGGATTAAGTCTAACCAAATTGAAGCTGCCCGTATCGCGATGACACGTTACATCAAACGTGGTGGTAAAGTTTGGATTAAAATATTCCCTGATAAACCTGTAACAACAAAACCAGCAGAAACTCGTATGGGTTCCGGTAAAGGTTCTTTAGAGTATTGGGTAGCTGTAGTTAAGCCAGGTCGTGTAATGTTCGAAATCGCTGGCGTAGCAGAAGAAACTGCAAGAGAAGCTCTTCGTCTTGCTACTCACAAATTACCGGTTAAGTGCAAGATCGTTTCTCGCGCAGATTTAGAAGGAGGTGCGGGCAGTGAAAACTAATAAGTATGTAGAAGAATTACAGGCTAAGTCAACTGCAGAGCTTAGCGAGACATTAGTAGCTGCTAAGAAGGAACTTTTCAACTTAAGATTCCAGAACGCAACAAATCAGTTAGATAACACAAGCAGAATTAAGGATGTTAGAAAGAACATCGCTAGAATTCAAACTGTGATCTCACAGAAAGCAAAGGCTGCTAACTAATTATAGACAGTGACGAATAAACCTTAACTAGAAATTAGGTAAGGGTTATAGAAAGGAGTATTGCTGTGGTAGAAAGAAATCTAAGAAAAACACGTACCGGTAAGGTAGTAAGTGATAAGATGGATAAGACAATCGTTGTTGCAGTAGTAGATAACGTAAAGCATCCTCTTTATGGAAAAATCGTAAAGAGAACTTATAAGTTAAAGGCTCATGATGAGAACAACGAATGCCAGATTGGTGATAGAGTTAAAGTTATGGAGACAAGACCATTATCTAAAGATAAGAGATGGAGACTTGTTGAAGTTATTGAGAAGGCAAAATAATTCGTTTACAAGATCGACTTGTAAAATTGTTACTCTTATATTGAGAAAGGAGTATCGGACATGATACAATCAGAATCCAGACTTAAGGTTGCCGACAATAGCGGTGCAAAAGAATTATTATGCATCCGTGTTATGGGCGGTTCAACCAGAAGATATGCGAATATCGGTGACATCATCGTTGCTTCCGTTAAAGATGCAACACCAGGCGGAGTTGTTAAGAAAGGTGATGTTGTTAAGGCTGTTGTTGTTCGTACTGTAAAGGGAGCTCGCCGTAAGGATGGTTCCTATATCAGATTCGACGAGAACGCTGCCGTAATCATCAAAGACGACAAGAACCCTAAGGGAACTCGTATCTTTGGACCAGTAGCTAGAGAATTGAGAGAAAAACAATTCATGAAAATCGTTTCATTAGCACCAGAAGTATTATAGGGAGGTGTCGACGCATGGCAACTACAAAGATTAAAAAGGGCGATAGCGTTAAGGTTATCGCTGGTAAAGACAAGGGAAAAGAAGGAAAAGTAATTTCCGTTTCCAATGGCAAAGTTTTAGTTGAAGGTGTAAATACAATTACAAAGCATAGCAAGGCATCTCAGGCTAATCCAAAGGGTGGAATCATCCATCAGGAAGCACCTATCGATGCATCTAACGTAATGTACGTACACAAAGGTAAAACAACCAGAATCGGCTTTACTACCGTTGATGGTAAGAATGGCCAGAAGAAGGTACGTGTTGCTAAAGCAACAGGAGATATTATTGACTAATTCTAAGAGAGGAGGTCATTTCAGTTGACTCGTTTAAAAGAAATTTACAAGAATGAAATTATGGCTGGTATGCAGAAGAAGTTCGGTTACAAGAACGAGATGCAGATTCCAAAGCTTGATAAAATCGTAATCAACATGGGTGTTGGTGAAGCGAAAGACAATGCGAAGGCTCTTGAAACAGCAATCAAAGATATGGAGATCATCGCTGGTCAAAAAGCTGTTATAACAAAAGCAAGAAAGTCAGTTGCTAACTTTAAGCTTAGAGAAGGCGTGGCTATTGGATGTAAAGTTACTTTAAGAGGCGAAAAGATGTATGAATTTGCAGATCGTCTTATTAACTTAGCACTCCCTCGAGTTCGTGACTTTAGAGGAGTTAATCCAAATGCATTCGATGGTAGAGGTAATTATGCACTAGGTGTAAAAGAGCAGTTAATCTTCCCTGAAATCGAATACGATAAGGTAGACAAGGTTCGTGGTATGGATGTTATTTTCGTAACAACTGCCAAGACCGATGAAGAAGCTCGTGAACTACTAACATTATTCGGTATGCCATTTAGCAAATAGTTAAGGAGGGAATTCCATGGCTAAAACGTCAATGAAAATAAAGCAGCAGAAGACACAGAAATTCTCAACAAGAGAATACAATCGTTGTAGAATCTGTGGCCGTCCTCATGCTTACTTAAGAAAATACGGAATCTGCAGAATTTGCTTCCGTGAGTTAGCATACAAGGGACAGATACCAGGTGTTAAAAAAGCAAGCTGGTAGTTTAAGAAAGGAGGCAAATTTAAATGACAATGAGCGATCCAATTGCAGATATGCTTACAAGAATCCGTAATGCAAATACTGCGAAACATGATACAGTAGATGTACCTGCTTCTAAGATGAAAATTGCTATTGCTGAAATCCTCTTAAAGGAAGGTTACATCAAGAGCTTTGAGATTGAAGAAGTTGGAAGCTTCAAGACAATCCACATCACATTAAAGTACGGTAAAGACAAGAATGAGAAGGTTATAACTGGTCTTAAGAGAATTTCTAAGCCAGGTCTTCGTGTTTATGCTAACAGCACTGAACTTCCAAGAGTACTTGGTGGTTTAGGTGTAGCAATTATCTCCACTAACAAAGGTGTGCTTACTGATAAAGAAGCAAGAAATGCTAACGTAGGCGGAGAAGTTTTAGCATTCATCTGGTAATTATCATTTGAATGTAGTAAAATCGTAATAACGAGAAGATTCGTTACAACGTTCGTAGAGTAATCTAAGAACAGAATAATATAAATAGCCTGTTTGTAAGTTTAGAATTTTCTTTCACGGAAAAGAAGTCTTTTCGGGTTTCCTGATCCCATTAGATACTCTTTTCTATGGGGACAGTGATTAGACTGTCAAACGAGTCTGAATTGTGAATATGAACTTCACTTTTCACTATAATTTAAGGAGGTACGGGCATGTCACGTATAGGAAGAATGCCAATCGCGATTCCAGCAGGTGTTACTGTTGAAGTTGCAGAAAATAATAAAGTGACTGTAAAAGGTCCTAAGGGAACACTTGTAAGAGTGCTACCTGCAGAGATGGATATTAAAGTGGAAGGCGATGCAGTTGTTGTAACAAGACCAAACGAGTTAAAGAGAATGAAATCTTTACATGGTCTTACAAGAACATTAATCGCTAACATGGTAACTGGTGTAACAGCTGGTTATGAAAAAGTTCTCGAAATCAACGGTGTTGGTTACAGAGCTGCAAAGAACGGTAAGGAGCTTACTTTAACACTTGGATATTCACATCCAGTAGTTATGAAAGATCCAGAAGGTGTTGAAACTGTTCTTGAAGGTCAGAACAAAATCACCGTTAAAGGTATCGATAAAGAAAAAGTTGGCCAATACGCTGCTGAAATCAGAGACAAGAGAAGACCTGAACCATATAAGGGCAAGGGTATTAAGTATGCTGATGAAGTGATCAGACGTAAAGTTGGTAAGACTGGTAAGAAGTAAAAGGAGGAGAGATAATAATGGTTAGCAAAATTAATAGATCAGAAGTTCGTATTAAAAAACACAAAAGAATGCGTAATCGTTTCTCCGGTACTCCTACAAGACCACGTTTAGCTGTGTTTAGAAGTAACAACCATATGTACGCTCAGATCATTGACGATACAGTAGGAAATACCTTAGTTGCAGCTTCCACACTTGAAAAAGATGTGAAAGCAGAGCTTGAAAAGACAAACGATGTTGCAGCTGCAGCAAAGTTAGGTACTGTAATTGCAAAGAAGGCTCTTGAAAAAGGTATCACATCTGTTGTTTTTGATAGAGGCGGATTCATATATCAGGGTAAAATTCAGGCATTAGCAGAAGCAGCTAGAGAAGCTGGTCTTAATTTCTAAGTAAGGAGGAGAACACATGAAACGCACAATCGTTGATGCTACTCAGTTAGAGTTAGAAGATAAAGTAGTTAACATTAAGCGTGTAACAAAGGTTGTTAAAGGTGGACGTAACTTCCGTTTTACAGCCTTGGTCGTTGTTGGTGACAAGAACGGTCATATCGGTGCAGGCTTAGGTAAGGCAGCTGAAATTCCTGAAGCTATCCGTAAAGGAAAAGAAGATGCAATTAAGAAAATGATTTCATTACCAATCGATGAGAATGGTAGTGTACCTCATGATTACATCGGTAAGTTTGGAAGCGCTACTGTATTATTAAAGCGTAGCCCAGCAGGTACTGGTGTTATCGCCGGAGGCCCTGCTCGTAACGTTTTAGAGCTTGCAGGATTCAAGAATATTCGTACAAAATCACTTGGTTCCAACAATAAGCAGAACGTAGTTCTTGCAACAATTGAAGGATTACGCCAATTAAAGACTCCTGAGGAAGTAGCTGCACTTCGCGGTATTTCCGTGGATCAGTTGGGTTAGAAAGGCGGAGGTGTTAAAAGTGGCTAATAAATTAAAGATTACTTTAACAAAATCTACTATTGGTGCTATCCCAAAGCATAAGTTAACTGTTAGCGCTCTTGGTCTTGGAAAACTTCATAGTACAAATGAAGTTCCAGACAATGCAGCTATCAGAGGTATGCTTTCGCAGGTTAAGCATTTAGTAAAGGTAGAAGAGATATAATAATATAAGTAAGGAGGTGCACACGATGAATTTAACAGATTTAAGACCAGCAGACGGTTCTAAACAGAGTGGAAACTTCAGACGTGGACGTGGACACGGTTCGGGAAATGGTAAGACTGCAGGTAAGGGTCACAAAGGCCAAAAAGCTCGTTCAGGAGCTCCTAGAGTTGGTTTCGAAGGTGGTCAGATGCCTTTATACCGTAGACTTCCTAAGAGAGGTTTTAAGAATAGAAATACGAAAGAAATTATTTCAGTTAACGTAAGCATGTTAAATCGTTTTGAAGATGGTGCAGACGTAACAGTAGAAAGCCTTAGAGAAATTGGCATCATTAGCAATCCGAAAGACGGAGTAAAGATTCTTGGAAACGGAGAATTAACTAAGAAGCTTAATGTTAAGGTTTCAGCTTTCTCTGAAAGCGCGATCGAAAAGATTAAGGCTCTTGGTGGAAATGCTGAGGTGATCTAGTATGCTTAAAACGGTCAGAAATGCCTTTAAGATTAAAGATATTAGAAACAAGCTTTTATTTACGTTTATGGTTTTGATTATCGTACGACTTGGTTCACAGCTCCCGGTTCCGGGAGTGAACCAGGCGGTAATCGCCGATTGGTTACAGAATAACTTCGGTAGTGGACTTAGTTTCTTAGATTCCTTTACTGGTGGTTCCTTTACTAGAATGTCCTTATTTGCTCTTGGTATTGGACCATACATTACTTCCTCGATTATCATGCAGTTATTAACAATTGCAATTCCTAAGCTTGAAGAGATGCAAAAGGATGGAGAATCAGGAAGAAAGAAAATCGCTGAGATTTCAAGATATGTTACTATCGGACTAGCTATTATTGAATCTGTAGCTATGGTTATAGGCTTTAGTGGTTCAGGTGCATTAGAGGGTGGTTTAACCTTCACTAACATAGTTGTCATTACTGCTTCTTTCACTGCTGGTTCCGCAATTCTTATGTGGTTAGGTGAAAGAATTACTGAAAAGGGTGTAGGTAATGGTATCTCTGTCATCCTGTTAATTAACATTGTTGCTAATATGCCAAGTGATATCTATGGATTAATCCAGAAGTTTATCATTGGAGAAAGTGTTGTTAAGGGTGTAACTGCCGGAATCATCATTGTAGCAGTAATTCTAGTATCTGTTGTATTAATTATCCTCCTTAATGCTGCACAGAGAAAAATCGCTGTACAGTATGCGAAGAAGGTGCAAGGTAGAAAAATGGTGGGTGGTCAATCCTCCCATATTCCGTTGAAGGTTAACACTGCTGGTGTTATTCCAGTAATCTTTGCGGTATCCATCATGCAGTTCCCTATTATCATTGCTTCATTCTTTGGTGTTCAGCCAGCCAGAGCATACTTCTGGCCTAAGGTATTGTACATGCTGAACTCTCAAAACTGGTTTGACATTCAAAACGGTGCATTCAAATATACTATTGGTGTAGTTATTTATATGGCATTGATTGTATTCTTTGCTTATTTTTATACATCTATTACTTTCAATCCAATGGAAGTAGCAAACAACATGAAGAAACAGGGTGGCTTTATTCCTGGTATTCGTCCAGGCAAGCCAACGACTGAGTACTTAACAAAGGTTTTGAATTACATCATCTTTATCGGTGCAATTGGTCTTATGATTGTTGCAATTATCCCGATTTTCTTCTCTGGTATGTTTGATGCTAATGTATCCTTTAGTGGTACATCTTTAATCATCGTAGTCAGTGTAGTACTTGAGACAATGAAGCAAGTGGAATCACAAATGCTCGTTCGTCATTATAAAGGTTTCTTAAATGACTAATGTAACGCATTACAATAGGGATGTACATTAAATCATTACCTATTGTATTACTAACATAGGAGCTGTAGTAAAAGACACTTTTGCTTCAGCTCCTATCGTTGGTTTATTCATGACAAATAAAAGTTCACCTAGTGTACTTTTATTTGTGTAATAATAGGAGGATAATGAATACCATGAAAATTATTATGTTAGGTGCTCCAGGAGCGGGAAAAGGAACACAAGCGAAAAAAATAGCAGAAAAGTACAAAATTCCACATATTTCAACTGGCGATATCTTTCGAGCAAATATTAAAAATAATACGGAGCTCGGAGCGAAAGCCAAAGGATATATGGATCAGGGGTTACTAGTGCCAGACGAAATAACGTTAGATATGGTTATGGATCGTTTTGCACAGGATGACTGTAAGAATGGGTATGTATTGGATGGTTTTCCAAGAACTATTCCTCAAGCAGAAGCTTTAAATAAAGCTTTAGTAGAGGTAGGAGAACAGATTGATAATGCTATTAATATCGAAGTTCCAGATGAATTAATTGTTTCTCGTATGTCTGGAAGACGAGCATGTGTCTCATGCGGTGGAACCTATCATGTGGTATTTACTCCTACCAAAAAGGAAGGCATCTGTGATGCTTGTGGAGGAGAATTGATTATACGTGATGACGATAAGCCAGAAACAGTAGCAAAACGTCTTAATGTATATCATAATCAGACACAACCGTTAATAAATTATTATCATGGACTCGGGCTATTAGAGGAAGTGGATGGTACGAAGGACGCATCTGAAGTATTCGAAGATATTATCGGCATTCTCGGGAAAGTAGCACAGTAAGAGGCGAGTTACGAAAAGAGGCAGTGAAAAATCAAGATTTTTCACACACGAATTTGCGCTGTCGCACAAATTCGCAGTATTGTGACAGAATGGAGATTACGATGTCAGTAACAATTAAATCTGCAAAAGAAATAGAGTTAATGAGAGAAGCTGGGAAAATATTGGCGGAAGTGCATGACGCACTGGAACAAATGATAAAGCCCGGTATCTCCACTCTTGAAATTGATAAAGTAGCAACAGAAAAAATACGTTCCTTTGGATGTATTCCATCCTTTTTAAATTATAATGGATACCCAGCTTCGGTTTGTGTATCGCTTAATGATGAAGTGGTTCATGGAATTCCAAAGAAAAATCGTATGATAAAGGAAGGCGATATTGTAAGTCTTGACGCTGGAGTTATTTATCAGGGGTATCATTCCGATGCAGCAAGAACCATAGCGGTTGGAAATGTGTCGAAAGAGGCCGAACAGCTGATTAATGTTACAAAACAAAGCTTTTTTGAAGGTATGAAATATGCAAAAGCAGGCAATCATCTACATGATATCTCTGCTGCTATTGAAGACTATGTAATCGCTCATGGATTTACCTGTGTTAGGGACCTTGTGGGTCATGGAATAGGAACACAGATGCATGAGGATCCACAGATACCAAACTTCAGACAAAAAAGAAGGGGTATTCGGTTGGAGCCTGGAATGACTCTTGCTATTGAGCCAATGGTGAATGCAGGGAGCCATGAAGTGTGGTGCTTAGAAGATGATTGGACGATAGCGACACAGGACGGTAGCCTGTCCGCGCACTATGAAAATACAATCGTAATTACAACCGGAGAACCGGAAATATTGTCCCTGAGGAGGTGTTAGGATGTCAAAGACCGATGTTGTAGAAATTGAAGGAACCGTAATTGAGAAACTGCCAAATGCAATGTTTTCAGTAGAACTTGAGAACGGACACAGAGTGCTTGCGCATATCAGTGGAAAGCTAAGAATGAACTTCATTAAAATTGTGCCTGGTGATAAAGTAACCTTAGAATTATCCCCATACGATTTGACGAAGGGTAGAATTATCTGGAGAGATAAATAAGTAGCGAAAGAAGGTCGAAGTTACTACAATTTGGCCTAAGTATCTGTCAATTTTGTGGGCAAGCCTACAGCAATAACAGCAAGAAATATAGAAAAATTTTCTCGGAATATTAAGAAAAAATAGTTCTTGCTATTATAATATACACATGATATAATATAAGACGGACTTTTTTGAAAGGAGTGAATTGACAATGAAGGTTAGATCTTCAGTTAAACCAATTTGCGAGAAATGTAAAATCATTAAAAGAAAGGGCGCAATCAGAGTTATCTGTGAGAACCCAAAACACAAACAAAGACAAGGCTAATTCAATTAATCTGTGAGGTTAATTGTTTCCATAGAGTGCATTTTGTACTTATATAGAAATAGTTCTTGCTTTCTGTGTTACAATCACCTGTACTAGGAGTCTGAATAAAATTTAGATCCTAAGTCAAATATTGCAGCACTTCTCTTTTAAAGAGTGTGAACTGACAGGTATTATTGTGATATTGTGGGTCAAAGTAAATGTCTTTGATTTTAGAGTAAGGTGTCATTATCATCTTCTCTTTCAATACATTCGCAATGTATTGTCACAATTTAAAGCGGCTGACGTAATGACATCCGCTAGAGGTGTCTTTTTTTATGGGAATAACTATTGAAAAAACATTCTCACGTTAACACACCAGGGTGTGTTGTTCATTACGGTTATTTATGAGGGGTAGGACGTAGTCTTATCCTAGGTAGGAGTTTCATCTAAACTTTTACCGACAACCAGGTCTATATAGAATTTTGGTTGTTAAAGGAAACTTATATGATAAGGGCTGGAACATAAGGTATACATTTCACTTGTCCTTAGGGACATGATACTAAGATGTCTTGCTCAATACAATTAACGGAGGTGCAATAGTCACATGGCTCGTATTAGTGGTGTAGACTTACCAAGAGAGAAACGTGTAGAAATCGGACTTACTTATGTTTATGGTATCGGTAGAGTAAGCTCCAACCGTATCCTTGCTAAAGCTGGTGTTAACCCAGACACTCGTGTTAGAGATTTAACTGACGAAGAAGTGGCAAAGATTCGTGATGTCATCGATGAGACAATGTTAGTAGAAGGTGACTTAAGAAGAGAAATCGCTCTTAACATCAAGAGATTACAGGAAATCGGATGCTATAGAGGAATCCGTCACAGAAAAGGTCTTCCAGTTCGTGGACAGAAGACTAAGACTAACGCTAGAACTAGAAAAGGTCCTAAGCGTACTGTTGCTAATAAGAAGAAATAGTCTCATGTAGTATAACATGAGCCATTGATTACGAAGTAAAAAAATCCAATAGGAGGGTTTGAAATGGCTAAGAAGATAGCAGCTAAAAAAGTGACAAAGAAGCGTGTTAAAAAGAACGTCGATCGTGGACAGGCACACATTCAGTCATCTTTTAATAATACAATTGTTACCTTAACAGACGCTGAAGGTAACGCTCTTTCATGGGCAAGTGCAGGTGGATTAGGATTCAGAGGTTCTAGAAAATCAACTCCATATGCAGCACAGATGGCAGCTGAAACTGCAGCTAAAGCAGCTTTAGTTCATGGTTTAAGATCCGTAGAAGTTATGGTTAAGGGTCCTGGTTCAGGTAGAGAAGCAGCAATTCGTGCGCTTCAGGCTTGTGGTATCGAAGTTACAAGCATCAAGGACGTTACTCCAGTTCCTCATAACGGCTGTAGACCACCAAAACGCAGAAGAGTCTAATAGGAGGTAAATTAAGATGGCAAGAGATATGAGTCCTGTTTTAAAGAGATGTAGAGCTCTTGGTCTTGAACCAACATTTTTGGGAATTGACAAGAAATCTAATAGAAACTTCGCGAGAGCGGGTAAAAAAGTTAGTGAGTACGGTACTCAGCTAAGAGAAAAACAAAAGGCAAAATTCATCTATGGTGTATTAGAAAAGCCTTTCAGAAACAACTTCGAGAAAGCTAAGAAGTTAAAATATGGTACAGCTGGTGAGAATTTAATGATTCTCCTTGAGCTAAGACTTGATAATGTTATGTTCCGTATGGGATATGGTAGAACTAGAACAGAGGCAAGACAGATTGTTGACCACAAGCACGTTTTAGTTAACGGCAAGTGCGTAAATATTCCTTCTTACCAGGTAAAAGTTGGCGACGTTATTTCTATTAAAGAAAAATGTAAGTCTGCTCAGAGATACAAAGATATTTTAGAAGTGACCGATGGAAGAACTGTACCAGCGTGGTTAGAAGCTGATCATGAGAATTTAACAGGTACTGTAAAGGAAATCCCTACAAGAGATCAAATTGATGTTCCTGTAAACGAAGTGCTTATCGTCGAGTTGTACTCTAAATAATAAGAAGCAAATAACCTATTATTTTTCTTATGTTTGGAATACCCTCAAAAAAACCCAAAAGGAGGGTCTACTGTGTTTGATTTTGAAAAACCAAAAATTGAGATAGCTGACATTTCAGAAGATAAGAAATATGGCCGATTTGTTGTCGAGCCTCTTGAGCGAGGATACGGCACAACACTTGGCAATTCTTTGAGAAGAATTATGCTTTCATCTTTACCTGGTGCTGCTGTCAGTCAAGTTAAAATTGACGGCGTTGTTCATGAATTCTCACCAATTCCTGGTGTTAAGGAAGATGTGACTGAGATTATCATGAACATCAAGAACCTGGCAATTAAGAACACAAGCGAGACGAATGAGCCAAAGACTGCGTATATTGAGTTTGAAGGCGAAGGCGTGGTTAGAGCAGGCGATATCCAAGCAGATCCTGATATTGAGATATTAAATCCAGAATTAGTAATTGCAACCCTAAACGGCGGCTCTGATAGCAAGCTGTATATTGAGTTAACAATTACAAAAGGCAGAGGTTATATCAGTGCAGATAAGAATAAAAACGATGATTTACCAATCGGTGTGATCGCAGTGGATTCTATCTACACTCCTGTTGAGCGTGTTAATTTGACAGTGGAAAATACTCGTGTTGGTCAAATTACTGATTTTGATAAACTGACACTTGATGTATTTACAAACGGAACCTTAGGTCCAGATGAAGCTGTTAGCTTAGCTGCAAAGGTATTAAGCGAGCACTTAAACTCTTTCATTGATCTTTCCGAGAATGCTAAAACTGCAGAAGTTATGGTAGAGAAAGAAGATAATGAGAAAGAAAAAGTGTTAGAGATGAATATTGACGAGTTAGAATTATCTGTTCGTTCTTACAACTGTTTGAAGAGAGCAGGAATTAATACTGTCGAAGAATTATGTAACAGAACTTCTGAAGATATGATGAAGGTAAGAAACCTTGGACGTAAGTCATTAGAAGAAGTATTAGCTAAGCTCAAAGAGCTTGGATTATCATTAAATTTGAGCGACGATTAGGTTCGTAGCTAAGGAGGTTAAAAATGGCAGGCTACAGAAAACTTGGAAGAACTTCAAGTCAGAGAAAAGCATTGTTAAGAAATCAAGTGACTAATCTCTTATACAATGGCAAAATTGTAACTACCGAAGCAAAAGCGAAAGAAATTCGTAGAATTGCTGAAGGTATGATTGCTTTAGCCGTAAAAGAGAAAGATAACTTTGAAACAGTTACAGTAACTGCTAAGGTTGCTCGTAAAGATAAAGATGGTAAGAGAGTAAAGGAAGTTGTGAATGGTAAGAAAGTAGACGTTTATGATAGCGTTGAAAAGACTATTCAGAAGGATAAAGCATCCAGACTTCATGCTAGAAGAAAGATGTTAGCATACCTTTACCCTGTAACAGAAGTTCCAGCAGAAGCTGCTGGAAAGAAGAAAAACACAAAGGAAGTTGATTTAACTGAGAAGTTATTCAACGAAATCGCTCCTAAGTATGTTAGCCGTAATGGTGGTTATACAAGAATCATCAAGATCGGTCAGCGTAAGGGCGATGCTGCTATGGAAGTTTTAATTGAGCTTGTTTAATTTCTAATAAAGCAGTACCTTTGTCACAATGAGTATTACTTTTGGTAAACTTAATGTGAGACAGCATAGGAAAAGTTGAACTGCCCCGAACCATTTCGGGGCAGTTTTTTTCGTAGCAGGAAATAATGTTCTATTGTATAGTGACTCCATGGTGAAAGTTGCTTCCTTTTGATATAGTCAAGTGTTGGGCTGCGATTGATTCAAATTCCCCAATCTTAATGAAATGACTTTTATCTCGTTAAAGTTTAGTAACTAACGAGATGACGTATTTCTAAGAATTTTTTGTTCGTTAATGACTGTAACTTTAAATTTTGTAGTAAAATATATTTGATAAGAGCTTTAATTCTGCTACTTGCATGAAAAATTCATTGCAAAGTTATCTAGAATACAATACAATGGTAAATGACATTCGACAATAAGAAATCCAATAAGAAATGAGATATGCTATATGAGAATGATAGATGCTAAAAAATTAGTCTTTGAATATATCCGTCGTGACGAAGAAGGAAATGTTGAAGCGATTAATCGAGCGCTTGATGAAGTTACCTTAGATGTTATGGAAGGTGACTTTGTTGCTATTCTAGGACATAATGGTTCGGGTAAATCCACGATGGCAAAACACATCAACGCAATCTTGATGCCAAGTGAAGGTACACTATATGTCAATGGCTATGATACGAAGGATGAGGAAAAAATCTGGGATATTAGGCAGTCAGCAGGTATGGTGTTTCAAAATCCAGATAATCAGATTATTGCAACAGTTGTTGAAGAAGACGTAGGATTTGGACCAGAGAATCTAGGTGTACCTACAGAAGAGATATGGAAAAGGGTGGAGGAGAGCTTAAAGGCTGTCGGAATGTACGAATACCGAAGTCATTCACCCAACAAACTATCCGGTGGACAAAAACAGCGTGTTGCAATTGCAGGGATAATGGCGATGCGTCCTAAGTGTATTATCTTAGATGAACCAACAGCAATGCTTGATCCGAATGGTAGAAAAGAAGTGATTCGAACAATTAGAGAATTAAATAAAAAGGAAAAAGTGACAGTACTATTGATTACGCACTATATGGATGAAGTGATTCATGCGGATAAAGTTCTTGTTATGGATTCCGGTAAAGTCGTAATGCAGGGGACTCCACGAGAAATCTTTAGTCAGGTTGATAAATTAAAGAAGTATCGATTGGATGTACCGCAGGTGACTGAACTTGCTTACGAATTAAAGAAACAGGGAATGCCACTTCCAGATGGAATTCTAACAAGGGATGAGTTCGTAGAAGCAATGATGGAGGTACGCAATGGCGCTTTTACTAGATAAAGTTAGCTATATTTATGGTGGCGGAACTGCTTATGAAAAACAAGCATTAAAAAACATTACTCTTGACATCCCAGATGGTCAATTTATTGGTTTAATTGGACATACTGGTTCTGGAAAGTCAACCCTAATTCAGCATCTCAATGGTTTAATGAAGCCTACAAGTGGAACTGTTTATTTTAATGGTGCTGATATGAATGCAGAAGGTTTTCAGAAAAAAGAACTTCGCAGTAAGGTTGGTTTGGTATTTCAGTATCCAGAACATCAGTTATTTGAAACAACAGTATTAAAGGATGTTCAGTTTGGACCTAAAAATCTTAATCTTCCTCAGCTTGAGGTTGAATTAAGAGCATATGATGCTCTTAAGATGGTGGGGATATCAGACGATTTATACGACGCATCACCATTTGAATTATCGGGTGGGCAAAAAAGAAGAGTAGCAATCGCAGGAGTACTAGCGATGAAACCTGATGTACTGATTTTGGATGAGCCGACAGCAGGTCTTGATCCTATGGGTAGAGATGAGATTTTAGACCAAATTGAGAAAATTCATAAAGAGAGAAAAATTACTGTTATTTTAGTTTCTCACAGTATGGAAGATGTGGCGAAATACGTTGATAGAATCATTGTCATGAATAAGGGAGGGATTGCCTTTGATGGTGCTCCTAAAAAGGTATTTACACACTACAAAGAACTGGAACAGATTGGACTAGCAGCGCCTTCTGTTACCTATGTCATGCATGATTTAAATCAGATGCGTATTCCAGTAGCAACAGACGCTACAACCGTGGAGGAAGCAAAGCAAGAGATTCTAGATTGGTGGAGAAATGTGAGAGAAAGGATAATTCGATGATTAGAGATATCACGATAGGACAATATTACCCCTCTGGCTCCATCATACATCGTTTAGATCCAAGAATAAAGCTAATTGGAACGATTGTATATATTGTATCCATGTTTCTATTCGATACATTTTGGGGCTATTTAGTAACGGGATTATTTTTGTTTGGTATAATTAAAGCATCCAAAGTGCCTTTAAAATACATTGTAAAAGGACTGAAATCCGTAATCATACTGTTGCTTTTTACGGTAAGTTTTAATCTGTTTTTAACTCCTGGTGAACATGAATTAGTACGGATTGGATTTATCAAGATTACGGCGGAAGGTCTTAGGTTTGCAGTCTATATGGGGTTACGTTTGGTTTTATTAATCTTAGGCTCGTCGCTTATGACATTTACTACGACACCGAATGAGTTGACGGATGGAATTGAACGTTTATTGGGATTCTTAAAAGTAATACATGTACCCGTGCACGAAGTGGCTATGATGATGTCTATCGCACTTCGTTTTATTCCAATCTTATTAGAGGAAACCGATAAGATTATGAAAGCGCAACAAGCCCGTGGTGCTGATTTTGAGACTGGAAACTTAATAAGAAGAGCAAAGGCGATGGTACCAATTTTAGTTCCTTTGTTTATCTCAGCATTTCGTAGAGCAGGCGATCTAGCGATGGCGATGGAAGCGCGTTGTTACCGTGGGGGTAAGGGAAGAACGAAGATGAAGCCTTTAAAGTACAAGGGAAAGGATATGATGGCATTTTGTGTGTTGGCAGTATATATCCTCGCAATTTTAGGCGTAGACCGATATTTCCCTATGATTTAGGGGAAGGTTAAAGTTATCATAGAATATTTATGCCATTCATTGGTATTCGATTGTAAATTAAATTTCTAAGTCAAGAAGAATTGTAACTGAGATTATCTTAAGTGCAAACTTCGGATGCACAGAAGGTGTGCGTAGGAATGGAGTCTTTTGTGAAACGAGTAATGTTAAAGGTAGCATATGATGGAACAAACTATTGTGGATGGCAGATACAGCCAAACGATGAGACCATTGAAGGCGTTCTAAATAAAAGTTTAAGTAAGCTATTAAACGAAGAGATAGTGGTGATAGGTGCAAGCAGGACAGATGCAGGGGTTCATGCTTATGGCAATGTCGCTGTGTTTGATACCAATTCGAGAATTCCAGCTGAAAAAATATCTTATGCACTAAACGCACATTTACCAGATGATATTGTAATTCAAGCTTCTATGGAAGTTGCTTCTGATTTTCATCCAAGGTATTGTGATACAAGAAAAACGTATGAATATCGGATTTATAACGAGGCATTCCCACTGCCGACGAATCGAAGATACGCCCATTTTGTATATTATGATTTGGATTTAGAAGCCATGAGAAAGGCAGCATCTTTTCTAGTAGGAGAGCATGATTTTGTCAGTTATTGTTCTGCAAATACACAGGTTAAGGATACGACAAGGACGATTTATGATATTCAAATAGAAAAGGAGCAAGAGCTCATTGTAATTCGTATCAAAGGAAATGGATTTCTTTATAATATGGTACGAATTATAGCAGGTACGTTAATTCAGGTAGGTACTCATCAATGGGAGCCAGAACGAGTGTTAGATGCGTTAATGAAGAAAGATAGGCAGGCAGCTGGACCTACTGCACCAGCAAAAGGGTTAACACTAGTGGAAATAGAATATTTATAAGAAAAAGGATTGGAGAAAACCCAATCCTTTTCGAGTATCTTCCATTAGATACTTTTGGAATTCCTCTATTTTAAATAAAGTCAATAAGGGTATGGCATAATAATCAAGGAAGGAACATCACTTGATAACTCTTTTTCTATGTTTGTGCTTAGTAAGAACGGTTTATAACACGCAACTGCTTAATGATTCTTTCTATTCGTAGGAAGAACATTCCGCTTCTTGTTATAACCGACTAGCAAAAAAGCAGAAATTCGTGGTTTCATTTAAAGTAGAAATAGATTGAAAAATAGAAAAAATTTAGTGTATCACTAAATGTCACTTTGAAAATGATAATTAAGCACATCAAATCAGAAAATTTTAAAAATTAGTAGAAAAACAATGGAATCCTGCTTGACACTAACTTATTTGTACTATATAATACACGAAGTGACTGAAATTAACCGCAAATGGTCTGAAAGCCATGGCACAGTGGCGTTTAACTTAGCGAAACATCAGAGCGGATTATTAAGGTCCGCTTGACTAAATACGAAATTATATTAAGGAGGTAAACCAATGAAAAGCTTTATGGCAAGTCCAGCAACTATTGAAAGAAAATGGTATGTAGTTGACGCTACAGGACATACATTAGGACGTCTCTCTTCTGAGATCGCAAAAGTTTTAAGAGGTAAGAACAAGGCAATCTATACACCACACATCGATACAGGTGATTACGTAATCGTTGTCAATGCTGACAAGATTAAGGTAACAGGTAAGAAGATGGATCAGAAGATTTACTACAATCACTCTGATTATCCAGGTGGAATGAGAGAGACAACACTGAAAGAAATGATGGCTAAGAAGCCTGAAGATGTTATCACTCTTGCAGTTAAAGGCATGCTTCCAAAGGGACCTTTAGGAAGATCCATGTTAAACAAATTACACGTATATGCTGGTCCAGAGCACAACAACGCAGCTCAGAAACCAGAAGTACTTGAAATCAAATACTAATTCGGACTGAAAGGAGGAAATAACATTGGCTAAAGCAAAATATTACGGAACTGGTAGAAGAAAAAGTAGTATCGCTAGAGTTTACCTTGTACCTGGTACAGGTAAAGTAACAATAAATAAAAGAGATATGGATGCATATTTCGGACTTGAGACATTAAAGCTTATCGTTCGTCAGCCTCTTGTATTAACAGAGACAGCAGATAAGTTCGATGTTCTTGTTAACGTACATGGTGGTGGTTTCACAGGTCAGGCAGGTGCTATCAGACATGGTATCTCCAGAGCCCTTTTACAGGCAGACGCTGATTACCGTCCAGCATTAAAGAAGGCAGGTTTCTTAACAAGAGATCCAAGAATGAAGGAAAGAAAGAAATACGGCTTAAAAGCAGCTCGTCGTGCTCCACAGTTCTCAAAGAGATAGGGACTACTACAACGCAGGACAACATATTACAATTCTATACGATTCAGAACCTCTCAGGACTTTTGTCTTGGGAGGTTTTTTTGAATTGTACAAAAAAAAGTTTATAAATGCAAAGAAAATGTTAAGTATCTTTATAATAGTAAAGAAATGTGTTATACTAATAAAAAGGAGTGTGATTATATGCCGATTCAGTATACAAAGCTATTTCAATTGCTTTCAGAAAAAAAAATTTCTAAGACCGAGCTGCAAAAACGTATAGGAATGTCATCAACTACAATGGCAAAACTTTCAAAGAACGAGAATGTTTCAATAAAAATTATTGGTGACATTTGCAAAACATTAAATTGCCAACCGGGAGATATTATTGAGATGAGTAACACTACTGATAATCGATTACTTAATTTGCTTAGAGAAGAAAAAGGTATGAAGTTAAAGGGGGGGTTGTATCATCAAACACAAGTTAAATTAGCATATAATTCAAATCGTATTGAAGGTAGTAAACTGTCAGAAGACCAGACTAGATATATTTATGAAACAAATACAATTGCTATGGAGAAAGAGGAAACGGCTTCAATTGATGATATCATAGAAACAATAAATCATTTTCAGTGCTTTGATTATATGTTAGATATAGCAGATCAGAAATTATCAGAAGATACTATAAAAGATTTTCACAAAATATTGAAAAATAATACTTCGGATAGTAGAAAAGAGTGGTTTAATGTGGGTGACTATAAAAAGAAGGCAAATATGATTGGAGATCAAAAAACAGTTGCACCTTCAAAAGTAAAAGGTGAAATGGCTAAATTGCTAATTAATTATAATCAAATCTCCAAAATAAAATTTGAGGATATCATAGAACTTCATTATAATTTTGAAACAATTCATCCGTTTCAAGATGGAAATGGAAGAGTTGGACGGATGATTATTTTTAAAGAGTGTTTAAAAAATGGAATAGATCCGTTTATTATTGATGAGCAACATAAATTATTTTATTATAGGGGATTAAAGGAATTTTCGGAGGACAGAGGATATCTTATAGATACTTGCTGTTCAGCGCAAGATCGGTACAAGGAATTATTAGAATATTTCTTAGAAGAGTAGTGTATTAAGAAGTCCTGAAATAGAGGGTAAAACACAAGTAACTAACATCGATACTAAATAATCTAGCGTTCATGCGGTTCTACAGTTCGGGGAGAGCTGTCAAAGAGATAATAATCAAATCATTACAAACCCTTGTTAACAATACGTTTGCAGGGGTTTTTTAAATCCCATTATAATTCCTTGTGGAAATAAGCTCTAGCTTTTGTTCGACATCGAAAGTTTCAAATAGAGGGGTTCCATTCCCTAGAAGTGTAGGAAAAACCGAAATAGTGATTTCATCAATCAGATGGGCTTATATAACCATCAAGACTCATAGCAATATATAAAACTATTTTTCTCATACATATTTTCTTCCACAAATTTCGATTTGTCTATTTACTATTTTTAAGTTTATCATTTTTTCAGGTAAAATTATACCAGTTTTACTGTATACATAAGTCCTTTCATACAACCCTCTTTCTCTGCAACTATTACAGTTCTATCTCCCTCGATAATTCTAGAATTATGTTTACTTAAAATATCAAACAACAAAAATATTTTTATATGTGTTGAAATTTACTGTGCATGTTAGATTAAACTACAAGTTTATAGAAAATTGTATTTAAATGAGATATAATATTTCATAAATATATGATTTGGATATATATCCGATATAGAACAAGATAAGAGAATATTATGGAAAATATGAAATGGGCACATAGGTAAAGGGAGAATTTAAAGGAGGACAAAATATTGAAAAAAATATCAGTTACATATGATGAGACGGAATGGCTATATGCACCAGACGAAGTATACAGTAATGTTGATGGATTGCAACGAAAACTTCAGATATTCGTACCGTATCGAGGAGAATGGGAAGAGGAAATTAGATATCCAGTTGTTTTATATATTCCTGGTGCTGCGTGGCATAGACAAGAAATGTATAATGATATACCAAAGATATCAAAATTGGCAGAGTGTGGTATTGTGGTAGCAATGGTTCAGCATCGAGAGTCTGATATTGCATTATTTCCAGCCCCGATTGAAGATTTACACCGTGCAGCAAACTATTTAATTGAAAATGCAGATAAATTTCATATAGATCCATTACAATTATTTGTGGCTGGACATTCTGCAGGAGCGCATATTGCATTGATGACAGCATTTAGCAAAGCGAATGGGTTGTGGGTTCCAGAAATGGTAGGTATGAAAGATTACAAAATAAGTGGCGTTATCGCACAAGCAGCCCCATCAGATTTGATATTGTGCCAAAAAGAGGGGCTACCACCGTGGATGAAGAAAGAACCTTCAGCAGAATTGCTTGGAGTGGAATACATAGATGAAAATTCAGAGATTGCAAAAAAGGCATCATGTGCAGCATATGTTAAAGATGAAGTAGTATTGCCACCAGTGTTGTTATTACATGGAGATAAGGATGGCGTGGTATCAGTGGAACATAGTAGAAAATTGTATAAACTATTAAAAGATAAGAAAAAGAACGTTGTATATTATGAACTGGAGGATGTGAATCATAGCGGAAATGCTTTTTGGTCGAAAGAGGTTTTGAAGATAATGAGAGACTTTTGTTACGATTAATCATAGAGATTGCCAAAATGTAGTGGAGGATAATGAAAAATGAGAGTTATGAATTTACACTTACCACTTTGAGCGGAGCCAACTTTAGAGAAATTAAAACGTCCAGAGACGCAATAAAAAAGTCGTAGGTGTGAAACGCATGTGCAACAATATACACTACAAACCCGCATTCTCGGGCTTTTCAAACTCTCAAACGGTTGAAAAAGAGATAATAATCAAATCATTACAAACCCTTATGAGAAAAGAGTATGGAATAGAAATCTTTAATTAAAAGGTGAAGATGATACATTAGAGTCTTGGCAGAAAGGACATAAACACTTTTTTGTGGAAGAAGGGAAAGAACTGGGATATAGTTTTTCAGAGGATATGTCAGTTGTCTTTGAAGACTTTAAAGTAGTGTTTGTTAGATGAGTTTAGAATGGAATAGTAATAGAAAAAATCATTGGATTAACAAAATGGCATCTAAATATCGATAGTCAGATAAGCCCCTAAGTGTAAAAAACTTGGGGGCTTTCACATTAATAACGAAGACTAATTAGTTACTGCAATACTTATCTTTATCATAAATTCATCCGTATGCGAAACAGCCAACTTATCCAGAAGATATTCCTCATAAGCATCACCGCATATTGTTAAACCCTGTTCTTTAATCCTTTGTAACAATGAATTATAAAGTTCTTTTGTTGATGCCAATGGACCTTTGTGGTAAGTAATTGCATAGAGTCCTGCCGGCTTTCTTTTCGATTTTGCGTCATTTCTCCGGACAAAAAGTCTATCAACCCTACCATAAATACCTAATTCAAGATCTTTTTGACTTATAACAGAACCTGCATAAGCAGGGCCTTTTAGTTCTGCTTCCTTTAAAAACTGATCTGTAAAGTTAAACCACTCATCATTCGTTAGTTCGTTTCTTAAAGGAAGTGGATTGCTATATAAGATGGCTTCCTCCGGAAGCATTTTTAAGGTAATTTCATCCAAAGGGGCACTTAGTGCTTCCTCGGAATAGGCTACGACATTACTGAGTAACCATTCAATTCGTTCGAGTTTTTTAATCTCTTCTTTCACTAACGTTAGCTGTTCCTTTGAAAGCTCAATTAATTTTTCAGGGGAAGGTGAATTCACGTACTGCTTTAATGATTGAATTGGAAAGTTCAGCTCTCTTAGGGATTGAATCATCCAAAAGACATCAAGTTGTTCAAAGGTATAAGAGCGGTAGTCGTTATCGTCCACGTTAGCTGGATGAAATAAACCGATTCGATCATAATAATAAAGAGTATCTTTTTTTATTCCAAATCTTTTAGCAAATTCTCCTGTGGTAAATGATTTTATGTTTTTCTTATTGATACTTTTCTCATCCAAATGTTTTCCTCCTTGACTATGGAGTTACTCCATACCTTATACTACTAGTAGTTATAAAAAAACGCAATGGTTATGAAGGAAATTTCATACGTTGAGAGCAAAAGACTTAGTCAAAAAGAACATAGGTATTGGAGGTATGATTGAAATGGGATGGATTAAGAATGTTCTTCTAGAGATAGGAAGAGAAGAAATTGCGAAAGACACGGTAGTAACGAAGACGAAGCAAGTTTGCCTATTGATTCAAGATGGCGAAATAAAAGAAATTGCTGCGGTAATTCCAGAAGCTGCAAATGATGTGATTGATGCGAAAGGATATTTAGCGTTGCCTTCTTTGGTAGATAATCATATTCATCTGGATAAAGGACATTATGGCGGCAAATGGCATGCAGTGGTACCTATGCATAGTGTGACAGAAAGAATTGTAGAAGAGAGGGGTTTTTTACGTGAGGCCTTAGCAGAGACGTCGCAAAAAGCCCAGGCATTAATCGATTTGATCACAAGTAAGGGTGCAACATTTTTACGTGTGCAAACGAATGTAGATCCTGTAATTGGATTGGAGAATATAACTGTGATTAAGAAGGTTTTAGAACAAAACAAACATAAAATAAATTATGAACTCGTGGTCTTTCCTCAGCATGGGACTGTTATTACAGAAGAAATAGGATTATTAACCAAAGCACTAGAAGACGATGCTGTCACTGTTTTAGGCGGTGTGGACCCAGCAACACTTGATGGAGATATCGAAAAATCCTTAAAGATTACGTTTGATTTAGCAACAAAATATAAGAAAGAGATTGATATACATTTGCATGATCGAGGCACATTGGGATTATTTGAAATTAAACGTATCATCGACTATACGATAGCGAATAATATGCAGGGAAAAGTACAAATAAGTCATGCATTTTCACTGGCAGATGCTTCGGAAGATGTATTAAGACCTATTTTAAAACGTTTAAAAGAGGCAAATATAGCAATCAATACAACCGTCCCACTTGGAACGAAAGCATTATCGATACCACTACTAGAAAGTCACGGTGTTAAGGTGAATGTGATAAATGATAACATTAATGACCACTGGAGCCCATTTGGTTCGGGTGACTTAATTGAACGAGCAAGCCGTGCAGCAGAATGTTTTTCTATGACCGATGAAGTTTCCTTATCGAGAGCATTAGGACTTGTTACAAATGGTGTTACCCCTCTTGATCAAGAAGGGAATTTGGCTTGGCCCAAGGTCGGAGACAAAGGAGATATTCTATTTGTAAAAGCAGAGTCTTCTGCACACTTAATAGGAAGGGTTTGTCCGGAAAGAGTCGTTTTATTTGATGGGGAAATTGTATCTGGAGAATTTAAATAAAATCTGAGGCATCAGCTATATTTATAAAGGAGCACATTTGAAGGTATATATGCGCAAAAAAATAATCTAGAGAGAATATTAATCTATGTTTTAGTTATGCCAGTCACCAGTGTGGCTGGCATAACGATCTTATGCCCGCCTAGTATGGGTACAGAAAGTCGTACCACCTGTCATTAAATTAATTGCTTATCTGATTCTTTACAATCAATTTATCTCTTGCAAGATAATAATACAGATTATAATACATAATACATATTTAATGCATTAATAGCCATAAGTACATACAAAAGATTAAAATTTAGAAAAAAAGTAAAATATCGACGAAAAGTATTTACAAATTATTACAAATTAAGTATAATCAGATGTAAATATTAGAAAAAGTTGTGGAGGACGATAGTGGAGTATATAAATGAAGTGCATATCAATATTATACAAGCAGTTAATATGATAATGAAATTCCCAAAAAGTCAAAGCAATTTTATAAAAAAAGTAAAAATAGAGACTAAAAAAGCAGAAGAAGATTACGAAATGAAAATTTCATATATATTTTTTCAATACTATGAAATTACCAGAATCATTCAGGGAGAAGACTTGATCCATTCGAATCTACATTTACTGATTGAGCACTGTAATGAAATACTACATAAGAAACCAGATGATTGGTTTGTCCACTTAATAAAAGTTTTGATAGAATTAAAACTTCCCTCTTCCATTAGAAATGACGATGATCTCAGAGAAACTTTGGATAGTATGTTACAATTACAACAAGAAGCGAATACAAAAGAATCTTATTTTATCTTACCATACATCTATTATTCGGAATACTGGCATGAAAATGACGACATGATTCAAACAATGAAATATTTGGAAGATGGTCTAAGTCAAGTACCGCACATACCTATTAACTGTTCTTATTTGAATTCTCATATATTTTTACCCGTGAAAGAATTTTATTATCGATTATATAGATCGCAGGAATTTGATGCGATTCCTTTCATTAAAAAAATTATTACAATATATTTTCCTTCAGACATGCAATAGGATTTTATTTCTCGTTAAAGAATCAGTGCTTTGTTGTTATTACTAAGATGGGAGGAAGAGAGTGCATGAAGCTGGCCCAGGCGCTAACAAACACACCAGAGGTGTTATCAATTGAAGTTACTACCCGTTGTAATCTTAATTGTATATACTGCAATAAAAAGAATAGACCACCGGAAAGTCTAGATATTTCGGAGGATTTACTAAAGAAGATTAAAAAGGAAGAGAGTAAATTTAGTAAGTTTATTATTTGTGGTATCGGAGAAAGTTTTTTATATCCAAGGATATATGAGATCGTAAAAGAATTCCATAATCAGAAATTTTGCATTGTTACCAATGGTACCATATTGATTGATTATGAAAGACTAAATCAAAACAACAATATAGAAAGAATCATCTTTTCTATTGATGCGGTTGACAGGGATAGAATAAATCAGATAAGCCCGAACTATAATTTTGAACATCTTATTGAAAACTTGAGAGAGCATGCGAGATATACCTTACATAGCAAGAAACGGATACATCTTGTTTTGAATTGCACCTTGAATGAACATAACAAAGCAGAAATGTTAGATTTGATAGACTTTGCTTCAGAATTTAAGTTTAATACCATACATTTTTCTCTGCCACGCGGGAAAGAAGCTTACATAGAAGAAAATCAGGAGGAGTTAAAATTAATCTTATCGATGGCTGAAAAAAGGGCAGCAAAAGCAGGTATTTATTTTGTAAATCCTTTTGAGACATGTTGTATTTATTTAAAATGGATCACTCCTTATATATCGATTGACGGTGATATCTTTGCATGTGCGGAAACTTTGTATATTAACGAAAAATTAGGTAGCTTGAATAACATAACGTTTGATAATGTATGGAAAACATCAGCATATCAGGAATTTATAAGTGGGATAAAATGTAAACAGTGTAAGTTTCTTTCTAATTGTGATATGCAATTTACTAATTAAATATTGATTGGAAGGGAGAGGGGTATGAAGCTTGATACAAATTTATTGAATATGGAAGAAAGAAAAAAAGGAATAATTCACTCGGTTATTTCAGGCGCTTTCATAAGTATTACCAATAAATGCAATGCTGCATGTAGACATTGTATTGTGAAAGATGATGTAATTTCATTCACTGATGCAGACTATAACGATGTCTTAGATTGGCTGGAACAGTTTAAGGAGTGCGGTGTAAAAGCTGTACATTTTGTAGGCGGGGAGCCATTTGTTTTAAGAAAACAGTTATGTGATTACGTAAATAAATCAGAAGAACTAGGTATTTATGCAGGAGTTGTGACAAATGGATTATGGGCCAAAACAGTAGAAGAAGGTATTACAATACTAAAAAGTATGCCAGGGTTAAAGGGATTAGTCATTAGTTCGGATAAGTATCATCTGGAATTTATTAATGAACGAATAGTTAAAAACGCAATTGAAGCAGGATTAGCAACTGGTAAATTTGTCAGTATTAATGTTACATATGTGGAGAGTGATGAAGTTAAAGAGATATATCAAATCTACAAGGAATATCAGAACAAAATTTCGATACAACCGGTAAAAGCAATGCCATTCGAGGGAGAAGATTCGAAAAAAATTAAGCGGTTCAAACCATTCCAAACACCGAAAAGAGTGGAAACTTACTGTGGAATAGGTAACTTTTTTTTAGATTTTGATGGTAGGATAGATGCTTGTTGCCAATCAGCACGATCGCAAGAGAGTAAGTATTTTCATTTGGGTAATTTAAAAGAGAGAAGATTATATGAATTAATGGAAGAGTTTAAAGACAACGAAGCTTATCGATTTATTCATAAATATGGACCAAGAGGTATCGTGGAGTTTTTTATGGAGAGCGAGTTTGCTAAGGAGCTTATGGAAAAAGATTTCACAAGTGGTTGTGATGTTTGTTATGAGTTGTTGGATAATCCTAAGTACTATCAATATTTTATTGAGAAGCTACGAGAAAGAGAAGAAATATGATGAATAGTTTATGTGAGTCGGATCGTCGGGGAGATAAATACTTAGAGCCTGTAAGGAAAATAGTATGTAACGCTCCACAAGTGGTTTCTCTTGAAGTAACTACAAGATGTCAGTTGGATTGTATTTATTGCACAAGAGATAAAGAGAACCCAGAGGATTTTTTGCTGGAACATTTAGAACAATTATTAGAGCACTTAGAAGGGGTAAGGAATTTGATTATCTGTGGAATGGGGGAATCCTTCTGCTATAAAGATATCTACGAATTGATATGGAGCCTTAGAGACTACAAGGTTTCCATTATAACCAACGGTGCTGTTCTCATTGATTTTGAAAAGCTGAATCAAGAGGGTAATGTTGAATTACTTGTATTTTCAATAGATGCGACAACAAAAGAGAAGATGGATGTCATCGCAAAGAATTATAACTTTGACGTCTTAAAAAAGAATTTAAGTAACTTAAAAAGGTATCCTAACATAGTCGGAATAATAAATAGCACGATGAATGAAAGCAACTTGGATGAAATCACAAATCTCGTAGAATTTGCGGCTCTCCATGGATTACAAGCGATTAGTTATGGCTTACCTATTGGAGAGGAAGAATTTATCAGTGAGAATAAAGAGAAGATAAAAAGTTTGATAACTGAGGCTGTACAGCTGGCGAATAAGAAACACATCATCATAAATCAACCGTACCGATTAAGCTGCAATACCAAAGGTAGCATAGTACCAAATATTAGACTAGATGGAGAAGTTTATCCCTGCTGTAACGGAATGAATCAGAATGAAGCGATCGGTAATCTATATAAACAAAGTTTGCGAAAACTATGGACAGAGTATGCAACTCCTTTGTTAACAAGTGATTTTTGCAAGGAATGTAAACTTTTAAACAATCTATTAAGGATAGCAGAGTAAATACATAGGGAAGGAGATTGGTAAATGAAAGCGATAAGTGTACATTTAACAGATCAATGCAATAACTCATGTATCTTTTGCGTGGTGAATTCTCATAAAGAGAGAAGAGAAGGAGTGAATAAAAAGCTACTGTATAAATTCTTAGAGGAGAATGCGAATCAAGGCTATGAATCAGTGAATATTCATGGTGGTGAAGCAACAGTACTTGATGATTTTGAAGATATATTAAAGATGATTCAGGATTTAAACTACAAAGAGGTTAGTTTACAAACCAATGGGCGTAAACTTTCAGATTTTAATTATGCAAAAAGACTATATCAATTAGGTGTAAAGTTGTTCGTAGTATCCATGCACGGAAAAGATGCTGCACAGCATGATTTTATTACTCAAGAAACAGGAAGCTTTAACGAAGCCATGGAAGGTATTAAAAATGCGAAAAGGCTGGGAGCGAAAGTTAGAACCAATACAGTTGTCTATAAAAATAACATTGATAGCTTGGTGGAGATAGCAAATCTTATTATTGATTGCGGAGTGGATCATATTAATATTTCGGGCTTACATCCGGTCGGGAAAGCTTATCAAAACTTTCATCAGGTTACACCAAGATATTCAGAGATTATGCCACAAGTCTTTCAAATGGTGGATCAATGTATCAAGAGGAATACTATTGTAACATTAGAAGGTTTCCCAACTTGCATGGTAAAAGGGTATGAAGACTATCAGTTACAGTGGGAAGATATTCATTTTAAATTACTATATCATAACTTTATTATTAAGAATTACGCAGATTTTATGGAAAATGAAACAAAGCGGCATGGTATAGCATGTGAAGAATGTCTTCATAAGAAAAATTGTGGTGGGGTATACAAGGAATATCTTGAGTTTTATGGCTGGGATGAGTTTAGTACTGCTGTTGGTTAGGGGTAGCTGCTATGATAATACTATTTATTGTTACTAGTTTTTGGGCTTATGGCGAGCTTGGTATTGCATGTGAGTTTGCATTACGGGCTAGAGAGGCTGGACATAAACCATATTTTATTATCCCGCCGTCACATGATAAAACTATCGAAAAATATGGATTTCCATACACTACACTCCTACCTAAGAGTGGACAGGTTAATCGCATTCTATTAACTGATATAGAGTTAAGGCTTAAACCAGAGATTATTTTGTTGGCTGATTTTTTAAATTATAATTTCTGTGAAAGTCATTATGGACTGACTCCTGATGATTTAAGAATCTTTTCGGGAAAACTAGGGACTTTTGATAACTTTGATTGGGTTATCACTGGCAATCAAATGGATACCTATGGATTTCGCGCTGATAAATTTGCAGAGATTGATGTACGCAGGTATGGATTTCGTTTATGCCCTTGCCCTATTGTTAACCCACATTCCGGAGAACGTGAGAATACCTATCATTATTCCCTTTTTACTCAGAACCTGCCATACCGAGCGGATGCAACAAAAGAGTGGAAGATAAAAATTGGTTTACCTACAGATAAGAAACTCATTTTGTTTACACATGCACCATGGCAAGAGTCTTATAAGCAATATCCAGATGTAGAAGCATTTGTGAAAGCAAGTAATGAGGTCTTTTATTATCTAATTAAATGCTTGGCTAAGGAACATACTGTATTGTGCATTGGTGCCAAAGGATACTTTTCAGAGTGTGAAAATGACCATATCTTATATAAGGAGCAACTTCCTCCAAAGGAGTTTGAACAGTTCTTACTGGCAACCGATCTTTTCATCTCTAGAAATATAACCTCTACCTCACTCGCAAGAGCAGTGTTATCAGGAATTCCTTCCGTTAATTTTAGTAATTCCTTATTCTTTTCTAAGACTAAACTATTAAGGAAAGATCAATTACCATTTAAACCAATTGCTTTGGTGGACGCTATACTTGAGAAATTAGAGAGATGCTATCCTTATCGGATGTTTCCGGTTGGCTGGTATAAATTTCTAGCACCGGTTTTAAAAAACAATCCATATGGAAAAACCTTATTGTTATTAGAGCAGTTTGATGTTACGAATTCTCTGAAAAGAATAAATGAATTACTAGAAGATGAAAGGAAGGAGCGTTTGCAGCAGAGCTTGCGGCAATATAAACAAACACTGAATGAACTCCCAAGCGTTGCACAAATCATTGAGAAAATAAAAGGCCAAGGAAATCTTTAAATGGAACCTTAGTTGCAGAAGGAGGCTTATTGTTGATTGAGAGAATAACATTTTTATTAGTACCAAGCGAAAAGGCAATGAAACCGGAAAGCTATTCTTACCTTCCACCATTAAGTATAGGTACCTTAGGAGGATATCTGAACCAGAAGGGATATGCTGTAATGCTTTATGATTTAAATACAGTTGGCATAGACTCTTATAGCGATGATATAGAGGATTATCATTTTATCTACAACAAAGATATGGTATTAAGCTATATCGCTGGAGAGATACATTCTGAGGTTGAGAGATTTATGGAATATCTTTTACGAGATATTCCACTTGAAGATCGTCAGATTGTCGGTATCTCTTGTGGAGCAGACTTTTCTCTCTTTCAGCTTCATAGTGCTTTTCTTTTAGCAAAATATATAGAGAGAAAATATAAGGTTCCAGTTGTAATTGGAGGCAACAACATAACCTATCTAACCAGTTTTAAAGATATATATAAGGAGCTGATTGAGGAGGTGCTTAAAAACTTCCACTACATTATGAAAGGTCCTGGTGCAATTGTTTGGGCAGAATTCCTTGATATCTTAAATGGTAGAAGTGATAAAGATGTGAAGGAGCTAGATGGAATGGTTTACTTACATGGAGATGAAATTATAGAAAATCCGGAACAAGATCCGTGCATTGTACGTCCAGACTGGTTGAATTTAAAAATGGAGCCATATTATGTGAAGGTTAAAGAAGTAACGAATGGAAAAGAAGAAGTTGAAAATGAAATCCATATATTCAAATGGCCCTATTATCTTACCAAGTATGTAAATGATGTTAGAAAGAAGCAAAATAAGGAAGGCTATCTAAAAACTCTGGTTCTACCTTACATATTTAACTATAATTGCCCATATGCTTGTGCTTTTTGTTCGGAAAGTGACGAAAAAAGGAAAAGAGTAATTATGGGAGAAGTGGATAAGGTTGTAGAAGACCTTATTTATCTTTCGAATAAATATCATACTAACTATTTTTATTTTCTAAACAATGCCGTGAATGCATCCCCAAAATTCCTTGATGAGTTATGTAAACAACTAATAGCTTGCAAGGCTGATTTGAAATGGTCTGATTGTGCAAGGTTTAATAACATGACCTATGAAAGACTTAGCTTAATGAAGAGGGCAGGATGCCGGAAGCTTGTCTTTGGATTTGAAACAGCAAGTCTAAAGCTGATAGATTTAGTGGAAAAGAATATCGATCTAAACCATGCAGAGCAAGTGATGGAGTGGTGTTATGAATTAGGAATTTTTGTTGATCTAGAGGTGATAATCGGACTACCTCAAGAAAATGACGACGATTTTAATGCAACCATCGAATATATAACGAAAAATAAAAAGAAAATTAATTATTTAGCAATTAACGAGTTTTTTGTAGTACCAAACAGTAAAATTGGACGCTATCCAGATCAGTATGGAATCAAGCTTATTCGTAATATTATTACCTACGAAAAGATTCTAAAGACTAGCCAGAAGGGACTAAGGGATACAAAACTAAGTCATGCAGCTAATTTTAAACTCTATAAATATAACGAAGTAAACGGAAGAAGCTACAGAGAAATTTCAGAAAAAAACAAAGTTTATCTAAGGTATATCAATGGATTACAAAATAAAGAGTTTGATGAAGTGGAGTATGTTCATCGAATTATAGAAAGAAAGTGTTAATGAATTTTTAGATAAAGGGGTTTGATAAAACAAGCCATTTTATAAATAATTTTAAGGAGAGATTATATTATGTCAGACGAAAATAACAAGAATGAAATGCAAGAAGACAATTCGGGAATCAAAATGGTGGTACTGCGTATTTTATCAGATCCTGATTTTAAAGAAGAATTAATCGAGGATGTAGATAAAGCATTAGAAGGCTATGATTTAAGTGAGGTACAGAAGATATTGATTAAGTCCTTAAGCCCAGAGGATATAGAGAATTTAACACCGGATAATATTGAAGAGTATTTTTCTGCAGATACTGCTGTATATACACCGGATGAAGCTGCTGATTTAGATGAATACGAGACGTTTAATGATGATGACATGTTTGATGAATAATAGGTGAGAGAATGAGGTACATAACTCAAAAGGATGAAGAGTTAGTAAAATCAATCAATTTAATGGTGAATATGCCACTTAATAAAGAAAAGGTTTGGGAGCAGTTAAATGGGTATTATAAAAACAATCTGGATAATGTTGAGGCAGCATTTTCTTTTGGTTTCTATAATTTCTTGTTGGCATCTAAAATTGTGGATTCTAACATAAGTATAGAAAAGATAAAACAGATTCTTACTGCTTATGATGATGTATTAAGGGTGGAAGCAGATTATTGGTTGGTTCTTATGTTTAAAGGGATCTTATTACTGGCGCTACCAGAGATTATGCAGGATGATGCTGTTTTTACGAAAACAGTAGAGACAATGCTAGGTATCCAAAATGCAGCGCCGAAAACACATGCCTATTTTCTGGTTCCTTACATAATGTATGCGGATTACAAATTTTCTAGAAATGATTCAACCCATGCGTTAAGGCTGATAGAAGACGCAGAAAAAATTAATATTCAAGAGGTAGATCGCTTTCGGTGCCTGAATGATTATTTCAGAAAGCCTCTGAAGGATTTCTCGAATCGTCTCTCAAGATCCAACGAAGAGTTGGCAGCGCTGAAGGTGAAGGCATTAAGTAATCAATATTTTTAATAAAATAAAGAATAGGATGCGTATGATTAAGATATTATTTGTTACGTTAGGACATCTTTCCGCAGGAGAGTTTACCATTGCCTTTGAATTTTGCAAGGGATTACCAAAAGAAGAGTTCGATGTATGTTTTCTGACTTCGACGAAAGGTACGAGCTATCTAAAAGAAAGCAAAATCAGATATGTCGTGTTGGAACAGTCGGATTCTATATCTAATCTTGAGGATAAGAGTAGAAACAAAAAAATTACAGACGACGTAATGAAGCAGTTTAGACCGGATTATGTGATAGCTTCCGATGTGTATACATTGTGGTATTCTCATACCTGGACAGGACTGAACCTAGAGATTTTTAAGGAGTATGGGGTTCCGATAGGAAGTTTTGACAGTTACGAATTTTCTTCAACTGATTTTGTTCAGGATTATTACGGGGGGTATAAGGCTACAATTCCAGATTATATCAATCAGTGTGATTTTGTGATTCGTTATTGCCCGATTAATAAAATCCAAAAAACCGAAAGTAATGTGAAGCTTACCTATTTGTTCGGAGAAAAATTGGAGCTTACCATGGATCAAAAACTTGAGTTTAAGCGAACATTTAATCCAAATCAAGAAAAGGTCATATTTATCACAAGCTCAAACTGGGAAAGTCTGAACGTGAATAGATTACCAGCATTAACTAATTTAATGGATTGGGTACCCCGAATCTTGATTCATTATATCAGTCAGTTAAATGAAAAACTAACGATTATCCATGTAGGACCTCAGAGTTATAAGAGCTTGATTCCGTGTGAAAATATATCTTATTTTCATTATCCATTCATAAGACCTGAAATTTTTGATACTTTTTTAGCAGGTTCGGACCTATTTCTAACAACAAATATTATATCATCCACCTTGGCGAAGGCAATCTACGCCACAGTTCCTGCGATTGTTCTCCAAAATGACAAGCTGGTAAACTATAATAATTTAAAAGAACAGCTTAGACGAATGCCTGATTGGTACCAAGAGATGGCAAGAGATGTAAAAATTGCTTATCCGTTTCGGCTCTTTCCTTTTGGCTGGTATAGCTTTTTAAAGCCATTGTTTCATAACAATGAGTATACGGACACCTTTCTCCAAAGCATTCTTTTTCAAAATGCTAAGACAGTTAATCTGTTAAGGTCCTATTTGTATGATGAGAATTTGTGTTCAGCTTTGAAGCAAAAGCAGAGTATTTATGTTGATAAGGTGATTCGATTACCTTCTCCTAAGAATGTAATCGAATCTTTAGTGGAGTGATAGCCGATTATGATGGCTTTAAAACGTTGATAGCAACAGGGAGGATTCAATGCCATATGATTATGTAAAATTAATGGAAGAACCGTTTATAGCTGTTCCGAAGTTTACGAGAAAGCAACAGAAAACATTTTTAATCAAAATGGATAATTTTTATCTAAATCCAATGGGGCGTGTCTATAAACAACAGAGACTTCATTCTGAATATTCACGTGAGATAGAGGATGTTTATGGGGATGCTATCATGTTTACGAACTATCGATGGAATGAAATATTATTTGAAACAAGGGTACCGAAGAAGGAAACCACCTTAACAGACTGGACGTTTATCAAGGATAAGAAATTTCAATCACATGTTATATTATCCAATGATAAACTGGTGGCACTAAGCAAAGAGGATATCGTGTCAAGAGAGGATAGTAAGAATTGCTTTGAATCGATTGCACAAGAGTATAGCTCATTGCCAAAGCTCCCATCAAGCTATTTAGTGATTATGCAGACCTTTGATATCTTGGCTTTTGAGATTTATCTGTCCTATATTTATACTTTTTCAACAGACCAACATGGGTGGATAATGGATAAAACAATTACTATAAAACCACCGGAAGCCGAGCATATGGAGGCTTCAGATATATCTTTTGGAATGTTCTCAAACCAATCTTCTTTTAAAAATAATAAATTTAAAATAAAATTAACAGGCTATGGAATGGTAAAAGAGAAACTATGTGCAATCTTTGATTATTATTGTGATTATTCCAAAGTAAAAATGCAAGATAGGCAAAATCAAAATATTCAAAGGAATGGCACCTCCTATTATCAGGGACAACTTTCAATAAATCTAAATACTGGTGATTTAGAAAGAGGCACCATGCTTGAGAGTTACATTGCATTGCAGGAAGGAAACAATAAGACTGCAATTAATATAAGAAGGAAAGTGATTTGTGAAGCAGTGGAAAAAGAATGAGAATGAGTGGGAAAAAGAATGAGAATGAGTGGATGCAGTTTGTGAAGCAGCTATATTGATGTAACTAAAATGAGAGGGAGATATTATTGGAAGTAGAAAAAGGGTTTTATAAAAATCAGCCACGTATGGTACTGTTTGAAATTACTACTAGATGCAATTTAGCATGCAGCTATTGTACCGCCCGTCAATTGGTGAAAGAGCCAAAAGATTTGGAAATTGATAAGATAAGAGAACTAAGGCCGGCACTTGAAGCTTTTGAGTATATTGCATTTTGCGGTTTAGGGGAAGCACTCATACATAAGAACTTCTATGAGATATTAGAAATTTTTAAGGATAAAAAGATTGTGATTGTTACCAATGGATCTGTACCCATCGACTATGAGCGTCTTGTCCGTTATGACAATATTGATGCGATAACATTTTCAGTGGATGGTGCTACGGAAGATAGTATGAAGAGGGTTTGTAGCAGGTATAAGTTTGATGTGTTATTAAAAAACTTGGAGGAAGGCTCTAAATACGGCGTAAATTGCGCATTCAATACTACGATTACTGAGGATACCTATAAGGAGCTTAGTGGAATACAAGATATGATTGTTAAATACGGTGTAAAGTGTTTTAAGCTTGGGCTACCTTTAGGAAAGGAAAGATGGGTTAGTGATCATAGTAAGGAGATACACGATGCGCTATATAAGATACGGGATAATATGAAAGAGCTCAGTGTAATCTATGAAGATCCGTTTGAAGTAAAATGCTGTTGTGACAATGCACCAATTGCAGTGGTATCGAAGAACGGAAATCTCTACCCTTGTTGTGATTATTTTTGCGGTCGTCCTTTGGTGGGAAACCTATATCATAACAGTTTTATGAATATTTGGAATAAAGGTTCCTACGAAGGATTTCGAGAAGGTAAGTTTTGTAGTAGATGTAAGCAATATCATAATTTGAAAGAGATAGCAGATCAGGAAATGGCATAGGAGGCATAATAGTGATTCAGCTTAAAAATGTTATTAAAACATATGGTAATAGGAATGTTGTGAATGATATCACATTTTCGATCAATACGGGTGAAATATTTGGTTTTTTAGGACCGAATGGGGCCGGAAAAACAACTACAATAAAGATGGTCGTTGGATTATTACAACCCACTTCAGGGGAAATATGGATTGGAGAAAATAACGTATTAACCGACAAAAAGAAGATATATCAGGATATCGGAGTAGTCTTTGAACTACCCAATCTTTATATGAAAGCTTCGATCAAGAAGAATCTAAAGATTTTTGCTGAACTATATCATTTACATCGTTCCCGTGTATACGAGGTGATGGAAGACCTGCAATTACTTGACAAACAAAAAGTAAAAGTTGAAAAACTCTCTAAGGGATGGAAGCAAAGAGTTTTAATTGCAAGAGCATTACTTCATAAACCGAAGGTACTTATTTTAGACGAACCGACTAGTGGGCTTGATCCTAACACCGCAGCGCTGATTAGAAATTATATCAAACAATTAAATGAAGGAGGTACTACCATCATCATAACCACTCATGATATGCATGAAGCGGATGAGTTAAGCCATCGTGTGGGTATCATGAACAATGGAGAGATGATAGCAATCGGTAAGCCTATGGAATTAAAAGACATGTACCTAAAAAAAGAGATAAGAGTCGAGTACATGGAGGAAGGAAATGTGATTGCTAAGTGCTTAGAGATTGGAATACCGGAAACGGAAGAACTAATTACCCAATTAAATATCCAGGGGAAATTGATTAGCATGAATCGAAGTGAAAATTCCTTAGCAGAAGTTTTTGCTGTATTAACAGGAGGGCAATTAAGTTGAAAAATGTTGTGAGCTTGATGAAAAATGAAATTCAAAATTATATGAAGAATCCTTCGATATTAGCACTTGTCTTCTTACCGATTTTTATGTCTAAGATTATAACAAAATCAATGGAATTATCAGGGCAGGACATTTTTTTATTAAGTATATGGATTCTTTTTGCGCAAGTAATGGTTGGGATTATGTTAACCGGACCTAATTTAATAGAAGAAAGAGAAGCTAAGACAATTGATGCCTTGCTTTGCTCTCCTCTAAGCTTCGGTCAGATTATTTGTGCGAAAGGTATTGCTATCCTAATACTCTCCATGTTTTCTCAAATCTGTGTGTATTTGATTAACGAAGGATTTCAACCAGAGCTATTACTATTGCTTATACCGATGTTTCTTGGAGGAATCCTTTTTATTTTAATTGGAACTGTGATAGGACTTAAGGTGAAATCATCTCAAAGTGGCTCTGCAGTCTCAGCTTTTGTTATGGTAGTTTTGTTTTTAATTGTGTCCGTTTATCAGCTTTTACCAAAGTGGAGTTATAAGTTTGTTTTGCTTATACCTAGTATCAGTGTAACTGAAGTAATCAATGAATTGATGTCTGTCAAAGGGCTATTACTATATCAAAGCAGCATAGTAATCACATGGTTATTTCTTTTTTGCATCGTAATTTCTCTTATAGGGAGAAAGTGGACGCATTAAGTATGGGGGAACGGAGGCCTTTATGAAACCAGTTATGGGATATATACCTGCGGGGGGAAGAGGAAGTAGGATGAAACCATTTCGGTTGTGTAAGGAATTGTTACCAATCGCTATCCCCAGAGAAGAAAGTACCGAGGTTGTGTTACTAATTGAAAACGCAATACAAACCTTAGTATATGGTGGGGTAAAAGATATCGTCTTTACCGTAAATAATGAGAAAGACGCATTGATTAAATGTACAAACGATTATTCCATCGGAGATCATAAAGTACAAAGTGCTTATATTTATCAGAATATTCAAAATAATGAATATGGATTACCTTTTGTAATTGCGGATGCAGCACCATTTTTAAGAGGTCATACTGTATTTATGAAATTTCCAGATACGATTGTTTATCCCTATGATTGTTTTAAAAACTTATATGAATTACATCTTAGGAAAGCATCTGATCTTACTTTGGGAATTTTTCCAACAAAAGCTCCGGAGCGACTTGGTCCGGTTGTGTTAAATCCAGATGGAATGGTTTTAAAGATACAAGATAAACCGAAAAATCCACTGGCTAGTAATACATGGAATATTATTATATGGGAGGATAGTTTTCTTGATCTGACAGTTAAGATGGTAGAAGAAGCGCGTTTACAAGGTAAAACTGAGAAAGAATTACTAATCTCGGATGTCTTTGAAAGAACGATGGAAAATGGACTAAGTGTTTATGGTTATATGTACGAGGATGGCTTCTGTCATGATGTATCATGCGTTGAGGACGTACTTCATATGTGGAGGACTGATCCTAAGTGAGGCTTCATATGCCGGGAAGTGGTGGTTATAATGAGATATATGAATCATAAAGATCATGAAATGTGGAATGCGGTGAAATTACTAGTTAAGCTAGAAAAGAAAGAAGAAGTTTTTCTATCTCTCTTAAAAACTACAGAGATAAAGGAAGAGAAAGCAGATTATTGGTTTTATAAATCACTATATCTTAGTGAGAACTTAAGTAGAATTGGTTCTGAAATGGAGATTTTTGATTGCTATGAAGAACTGTTAGATTGTTGTAATACTGCAATCAGTTTAGATAATAAGCATTGGCCTGCTTATTATCTTCGTTCCTTATTTAGTGTATTAATTCAAGAATCTATGAAGGGTGAGGACGAGACACTTCATTACTTACTACCCTGTTTTCGAACTTATCCTGAGTTGATGGAGGAGACAGAGGAATTATTAGAGGTTCAAAAAGATGAGAAAGAAGATCCAGTCTTCTTTCTGCCATATTGTATAAAAGCTATGATATGTTTGGAAGAAGATAAGTTAGAAGAAGCAATTACCTTACTCTGGTCTGGACTTAATAACACAGAACCTGGTTTTCTACACTATATTCCATCACTATTTCAAATTCCATTCTATAAATTATATTATAATGAAAAGCTAACCAATAGTGAGGTAAGAAAGCATCTAAGAAGACGATTTTCTGATATGTTTCGATTAAGCTTAGGGAGAAGAGAAGTTGCTGAAAAGTAGTGTTATATTAGTGAGGGCATTGTATGAGTGAAATGCAAGAAAAGGCGTTAGAGTACTTATGGCAGTTTGGAACTAGCCGTAAAAAGGTAATTTCTTCTGGTGGGCCAGTAATTTTTGAAAAAGCAAAAGATTGCTACTTATTCGATATTGAGGGTAGAAAATATATTGATGCTTTATCAGGTGCATGGGTTGTGAATTCGGGGCATAAACAGCCAAAGATAATTAATAAGATTATAGAACAGTATGATAACTTGGAATATGCTATGTCATCGGAAGGATTCACAAATAAGAATGCAGTGCTTTTAGCGAAGGAACTAAGCGATATGTTACCTGGAGGAAAGAAGCGTATCTATTTTACCTCTGGAGGTTCGGAATCCGTAGAAATTGCCTTAAGATTCGTTAGAATCTACCATAAAATCATCGGAAAGCGCAAGAAAGATAAAATTATTGCAAGGCATGGTTCCTATCATGGTGGGACGTTGTTCACACTGTCTGCTTCTGGTTATGATTTAATCAGCAAATCCTTTGGTCCAATTCCTGTGGGTATTGAAAAGACGGTACAGCCATATTGTCATAGATGTAAGCACGAACCTTTGGAATGTGGTTTTATATGTGCAGATGATTTAGAACAGATTATATTATCGAATGGACCGGAAACTATAGCGGCATTTATAGCAGAACCTATTTCAGCTAATTCAGGAGTTGCGATCCCGCCAAAAGGATATTGGCAAAGGGTTAGAGCAATATGCGATAAGTATGAGATTTTACTCATTGTGGATGAGGTTTTAACGGGGTTTGGCAGAACCGGTAAGATGTTTGGAATCGAGCACTTTGAGATAGAGCCAGATCTGATTACCTTATCAAAGGGTTTGAGTTCTGGATACGCTGCGCTTGGTGCCGTAGCTATCAAGAAGGAAATAAGTGAAAATATTCCGGACAATGCTTTCTTGCCTCAAGGATTTACCTACTCAGGCCATCCGGTTAGTTGTGCTGCAGCATTAGCTAACATAGCATTTATGAAAGAAGGAGAATTACATAAAAACTCAGAGGTGATGGGGGTATATCTGCTAGAAGAACTTCGCAAACGGCTTTGTGGGAATCCTTTCGTTGAAGATATTCGCGGTATAGGCTTACTTGTTTGCGTAGAACTGGTAGCTACTAAGGGAGTTCAAGAGCTTACTGGCTTTTTGTCTCAGTATTTCTTAAGTGAAGGTTTATATACAAGAATCATTAAGGAATATATCCATATAGCACCGCCATTAATTATAGGGATAGAAGAAATTGATAAAATCATCGACATTGTCGTTAGTGGTCTTTATCAATACAAGAAGATATAGTTACCGGTTGATATCACATTTTAAAGGGATGGGTGCTTTAGGTGAATGTACTAAGTAATGTAATCGGAATTTATTTAACAGATGTCTGTAATTATAAATGTGTGTTTTGCTCGGTGGATAATCCGTCGAAAAAGGAAGAAAGCATAGAAAAAGAAAATATTTTTAAAATATTAGAGGAAAATAAGGATTCTGATTATCAGGCAGTTGCGCTCTGGGGTGGTGAGCCTACGACCAGAAAAGATTTCTTTGAGATACTCGAAAAAATAAAAGAATGTTGCTATGAAACAGTAATCATAGAAACGAATGGATCGAAATTTTCCGATTTAGAATTCTTAGAAAAAACGCTAAGTAATGGGGTTAATTATTTTATTATATCAATTCATGGTGCGAATGCTCAAGTACAGGATGCTATTTCCCTTGTAGGAGGAAGTTTTGATAGAACTATTAAGGCGATAGAAAATTTAAAAGAGAGAGGGATTGCGGTTAGAACCAACACCGTTGTCAATACGTTAAACTATCAACAGCTACCAGAAATTGTAGAGATGTTAATTCAAAAAAATGTTGATCATATCAATATTTCAGCATTAAGAACTATTGGCAATGCTGCAAGAAATCTTAAAATGGTTACACCGTCATTTTCCGCAGTGAGTGAGAGTGTAAAAAAAGCTTTTGATCTAGCGATTGGAGCAGAAAAGAGTATAAGCTTTGATGTTTTTCCATCTTGCACTGTCAAAGGTTACGAAGAATATCAACTAAAATGGACGAATTTTAAAATGTTTTATGGAGACAAGGTTGTAAATGACTTTGCCAGATTTACTAATAACTTAAAAAGCAAGGGAGCAGTATGCAAGAAATGTCCACAATTAAAGCTTTGTGGCGGTGTTTTTCGTGGGTATGTAGATTTATTTGGATGGAGTGAGTTTGGTTATTAAACAAACTTTTTGTATTCATAGAGGAGATAAGAGTGAAAGATTTTAATTCTTTCACTCACCAAGTTTGTGCTGCGCTAAACTTGGGCTATTAGCTACTCCAAAAAACAGTCGCAGTATGGAGGCTAACAATGAAAGAAGATAGCGTTTTTAGTGAACGGATATTAAAGGCCTTTGCTTCAGTTTATATCAGTATAACAGACAAATGTAATTTGCATTGCAGGCATTGTTCCGAGCGAGATGGAACCGTATTACCGGATGCTTACGAGGAAGATGTTTTAAACTGGATTGATCAGATAGCATACTCAAAGTGTGCGAAAAACATATCGTTTGTCGGCGGAGAACCGTTTTTATGCATTGAGAAGTTAAGGAATTATATAGCTTGCGCAAGCAAAAAAGGATTGATGACAACTGTCATTACCAATGGTTATTGGGCCACAACTCAGGAAAATGCGGAATCCATAATAAAATCAATACCAGGCTTAAGCTGTATTACTGTGAGCTCGGATCGTTATCATCTTGAGTTTATTGACAAAGAAATCATTAACAACCTGGTGAAAGCATGCTTAAAATTGAAGGTTATGATAAATATTAATATCACCGCAGCAAGTAAGGAGGAGGGAAATGAGGTCAAGAAGATATATGAACAATTCCTTAAAAGTAATGTTCAAATCATTGTTTCTCCCATGTTTTACTGGGGTGCCGCTACAAAATTAGTGATAGAAAAGTTTAAGTACCTTCATTCCATCGGTGAATTAAGAAGCTATTGCGAAATACGTAATCATCATATCGACAGCTTAGGAAGAGTATATGCCTGTTGCGGAGCTACGCTGGGGAATGAAACTAATTTTTTATTATTAGGAAACCTAAAGGAGGAATCCTATGATTCTATTATAAAAAAGAGAAATTGCAATCCCTTGTTTCGTTTCCTTGATAAATCTGGACCGAGGGGATTAGCACAATTAATCTATAATAGTACCTATTATGATGAATTTAAGGACTTGGAATTTACACAGGATTGTGAATTGTGTAGAAAACTATTAAATGATAAAAAAATGTATCAATACTTATTAGAACACAAAAGCTGTAACGATATTTTATAGATTAGATTTTAATATACTTTACATACGCCAGTCACCTGTGTGACTGGCGTTATTATTATGGCTAGGAAAAGTTCGTTGTGTTCTCGGTTGTGCATATTTCATTCTGCATAACGACCATTTAAAAATGCTTTACTTTATTCTGTTCCTCACTACTAAAATCCTCGTTGTGTTGGATATAATTCTATATGAGAATTATCACATAAATGTCTCTATCTATTTACTTTAAGAAAGGACCATTGATGCAAAGCCATTGTAGAATTATTGAAATAGAATTATTGACTACTTAGTTCATATCTGCTACAATAAATACAGACCACATGGTCTATAATAATTTATAAAGAAAACTTTCTAGAATAAGGCTAAATCACTAGATTTATGGTTTAACAATTCTAGATATAAGTAAATCAAATAGCAAACGACGAGAAAAGAGGTGCATAATGAAAAAAGAGGAAAAGACTGAATTAACAAGAGAAAAGATTATAAATGCTGGTATCTTAGAGTTCGGAACCAAAGGATACGAAGGAGCTTCTTTAAATAATATATGTAATGATAACGGAATATCGAAAGGTCTTATCTACCATAACTTCAAAGGTAAGGATGAGATTTATTTATTTTGTGTTAGAAAATGCTTTGATACGATTACAACGTATTTGCAGGAGCAGAATATTGGCAGTGATATGCATCTTTATATGGAGTTACGATTTCGATTTTTTTCAGAACATCCACTATATGCTCGAATCTTCTTAGAATCGGTTTTACAACCACCAAAACATCTCATAGAAGAAATAAGGGATTTAAAAAGTAATTTTGATGAGTTTAATATTAAAATTTATCGTTTAGCAATATCAAAACTAACTTTAAGAGATGATGTTAACGAGCAGGAGGCTCTCGAGTATTACAGCATGGTACAGAATATGTTTCATGGTTTTTTCCAATATGGAGTTTTTAATAATAATGATTTCAATTCTCTCATGGATGCACATGAAACGAAACTTGCCAAAATACTTGATTTAATGCTTTATGGTATTGCGAAGGAGGAAAGAAAATGATACTTTTATTGCTAAGATTATTTGCTGCAATTTTGATTGCATTTTTTGTAGGAAAGCTATTTTCAAAAATTAAGTTACCGGCAATTCTAGGTTGGCTGATTACTGGAATGATACTTGGGCCGCATGCTATTTCACTGATGAATTCTGAAATTCTCGAAGCTAATTGGTATGAAATAGCGATTCATATTCTAGAATGTGCAGTCGGATTAATGATTGGTACTGAGCTTGTGTGGAAAAGAATCAAGCAGTCTGGAAAGTCTATTATTATAACAACATTAACGCAGTCTCTTGGAACCTTTTTTGTTGTATCTTTGGTATTTGGAGTTGTATTTTATTTTTCCAATATTCCTTTATACCTTGCGTTTATCTTTGGTGGTATTGCCTTGGCAACAGCACCAGCACCAGCACTTTCTATTGTAAGAGAATTTAAAACGGATGGACCAGTGACTAAGACCCTGATTCCTATGGCAGCGCTAGACGATATGGTAGGTGTTGTTGTATTTTTTACTACGATATCAATTGTAGCTTCTAATATTTCGGAGCAAAAACTACCTGCCTATATGATAGCAATCGTAGTACTTTTACCACTTGTTATCGGTGTTATCACAGGTCTGCTTGCTGGAGTGGTTTTAAAGAAAGAGCGTAAAGCGCCAGCAACAATTGCACTTCTTATTGTAACTTTGCTCATTGCATCAGCAGTTGGATTTCTATTTATTAACTATATCATGCCAAAACCAGTGTTAAACTTTATGTTAATCGGTATGGCATTTTCCGCTACCTTTGCTAATATGGTTTCAGAAGAACGACTGGAACAAATTATGCATAGTTTTAATCCAATCTTAGGAATCTCAATGATTGTTGTAATCTTAAATCTAGGGGCACCTCTCGATTATCACTTAATTTTAGGAGCAGGCCTATTTACCGCTATCTATATTATTGCAAGAGCATTTGGCAAATACTTTGGAGCATTCTTTGGAGCCAGTATAACGAAGTCACCTGACACTGTAAAAAAATATTTAGGTCTGACATTATTACCTCACTCAGGGGTTTCGCTTGTATTTACAGGAATAGCGGTTTCCGTACTTTCTACACCTGCGCCTGAGTGTGCAAAAATCATACAAGGTACGATTGCGGCTGCTGCAGTTATAAATGAGATTATTGCCGTAATCGTTGCTAAGAAAGGGTTTGAATGGGCAGGGGAGTTTCATCAAAAAGCAGACATTACGAATGAATAATCTAGGAGTGTCTTAACACGAATTTAACAAAGTTACTCTTTATCCCTTACAAAGAAGGAATGGTAAGAGGCAGCAAATCATTAAAAAAGAAAGTTTTACATCATAGCAATACGAGCTATTTTGTGAAACTTTCTTTTTAAGTGAGTGTAAACAAAACATAGGAATTTCCTTTAATTATTCTTGAATATTTTTAAAGCATCCGGTAAGCTCATACCGTAAAAAGATTAAAAATAAGGCAACTTAACATCCGACACCCTGCGTGCACCAGTGATGAGTGCTCAGCGTCCTTTGACATTAATCTTGTCATTTCACAATCCTTGCTATTGGTTTCCTATTTCTATTTAGAATTATAACGAATTCTGGAATATTAAGATATATGGAATATCAATAAACTTCGAACAATTAATAGAGAAGATTGCTTGCTGACCTTACTTAATTATGCTATGATAGTCGCTGTAAGGGCTGGGGGAATGATATAGGATAAAATATATGGAGGATTTAGATGCGAACAATTAGTCAACTGAAAAAAGAAATTGAGGAATTACACATCAAACCAACAGATACTGTAATGATACATACATCACTTCGTGCAATTGGAGAGGTTGAAAATGGTGCGGAGGGTATTATAAAAGCTTTTACCGATTACTTAAAGGATGGCCTTTTGTTAATCCCTACACACACATGGTCTTTTATAAATGAAGAGAAACCAACACTGGATTTAATGAATCCGATAACTTGTATTGGGACACTCCCTAATATAGCAGCTACTCATCCTCTTGGAAAGAGATCTTATCATCCGACTCATTCCATGACTGCTTTTGGAAAACGTGCTAAAGATTATATTAAAGGGGAAGAAAGTAGTGATACGCCAACATCACCAGATGGATGCTGGGGGCGGTTATACCAAGAAAATGCAAAGATTTTACTCATAGGTGTTGGTCAAGAGAGAAATACCTTCCTTCATGCAGTTGAGGAAATTAATCATACACCACAAAGATTGTCCGAGGAGAAGAAACAATTATTAATTCGTAATGAGGATGGAACGATTGTTAAACGTTATTCACATGTTCACTATAATCCTTACTGCGATCATATATCAGAGAATTATGTGAAGTTTGAGCCTTACTTTTATTATGGCAAAGCGTTATCTTATGGTACCTTAGGAGAAGCAAAAGTTCAGGTATGTGACGCAAGGGGGTGTGCTGATATTATGATAGCAATTTCAAATCACTGTGACTTTGACTTATGTATCGATGATACACCAATACCTTTCCCGGTGGAAGAACTTGATAATTTACTAAAAAAATAGTGTCATCTGGTAATAGAGTTCAGGCAATAGATTTATAAAGAAGAGGGATTCTACTATCCTATACAGGGTTATTCTGTACTAGGATATGGAATAGCCTCTTTTTAATTCATGAAGAGGAAAAGTTCGTGAAGCGTGCTTTTTCTTTTTTTATACGATAATTAGGCTGATACTAAGAAAGTAGAAAGGATCAAATTATTAAAGGAAAATGTGATGTTTATGGTAGTAATCCGTCCTTGAAACGACAGCTTTTTCGTGTTATAGTGAGTTGATGTAGTTAATGAAAGAGGAATGTACGAAAGCAATAATTAATGTGCAAAGTATGTTAATTACTCTTTACTTATCTGATGAGGAAATGAGATAGAATTTGGAGTATTTCACTGTTATAGATAGGAAGTTATAGTAAGTTTCAGAGCTAAATTCGGATACGGATAGGTAAGCGTTAGAAAAGAGGTTAAAATGATGAAAGATTATCTGCCAATAAGCAGAGAAGATATGAATAATAGAGACTGGGAACAATGTGATTTTGTCTATGTCATCGGAGATGCTTATGTAGATCATCCTTCCTTTGGTCCTGCAATTATCAGTAGAGTGTTGGAAAGTAACGGTTATAAGGTTGGTATCATTGCGCAGCCGGATTGGAAGGATGAAAACAGCATTCAGATTTTAGGAACTCCAAGACTTGGTTTCCTCGTTTGTGGTGGAAATATGGATACCATGGTGAATCATTATTCTGTAGCAAAAAAACGTAGAACAACAGATGCTTATTCCCCTGGGGGGCAGATTGGCCTACGTCCTGACCGTGCCACGATCGTATATTGTAACTTAATTCGTAAAGTATATAAAGATGCTCCGATTATCATCGGAGGAATTGAGGCTTCTTTAAGAAGACTTGCCCATTATGATTACTGGAGCGATAAGGTAAGGAGATCTATTTTACTGGATTCTCAGGCAGATATCCTTTCTTATGGAATGGGGGAACGTTCTATTGTTGAAATAGCGGATGCTCTTAATAGCGGAATTTCTGTCAAGGATGTCACCTTTATTGCTGGTACCGTTTATAAGACAAGAGATTTATCTTCTGTATATGAACCGGTCATGCTTCCTTCCTATGAGGAGATTGTGAAAGATAAAGAAGTATTTGCTCGTAGTTTTTATACCCAGTATATAAACACAGATCCGTTTACTGCAAAATGTCTTGTGGAAAGTTATGAATCTGGTGATTATGTTGTACAAAATGTTCCGGCAAAGCCACTTACGCAGTCTGAGATGGATCGTGTCTATGCACTTCCTTACATGCGTGATTACCATCCTAGCTATAAGGAACAGGGAGGAATTCCAGCGATTGAGGAACTGAAATTTAGTTTAACTAGCAACCGCGGTTGTTTCGGTGGTTGTAATTTCTGTGCCTTAACCTTCCATCAAGGAAGAATGATTCAAACAAGAAGCCACGAATCCATAGTGTCCGAGGCAACTCTTCTAACTTGGGATCCTGAGTTTAAAGGGTATATCAATGATGTTGGCGGGCCAACTGCGAATTTTCGTCATACCTCTTGTGAAAAACAAATTACAAAGGGAGTATGCTTAAATAAGCAATGCCTTTTTCCAAAGCCATGTTCGAATTTAAAGGTTGATCATACGGATTATCTATCCTTACTTAAAAAATTAAGAGAACTTCCAAAAGTAAAAAAGGTGTTCATCCGTTCTGGTATTCGTTTTGATTATCTCATAGCAGACAAAGATGATACTTTTATGAAGGAATTATGTGAAAATCACGTGAGTGGTCAGCTTAAGGTCGCACCAGAACATATCTCTGATGCGGTCCTCTCTATGATGGGAAAACCAGAAAATGCTGTTTATGAAAAGTTTATTGCCCGTTATAAGAAGACAAATGAAATATTAGGAAAGAAACAGTTTGTGGTTCCTTATCTAATGTCCTCACATCCTGGGTCAACAATGAAAGAAGCAGTTGCTTTAGCAGAATATTTACGAGACATCGGATATATGCCGGAACAAGTGCAGGACTTTTATCCAACTCCATCTACTGTTTCAACCTGTATGTATTACACCGGTATTGATCCTCGTACGATGAAGCCAGTGTATGTTCCAAAGTCACCACACGAAAAGGCTATGCAGCGAGCCTTAATACAGTATCGTAATCCCAAGAACTACAAATTGGTAGTGGAAGCCTTAACTTTAGCAAATCGCACTGATTTGATTGGCTATGATAAGAAGTGCCTCATTCGTCCAAGCTATGTAGATAAAGATAAGTTTGGAAGTAAGAATTTCGAGAATGGAAAGAATACTAAGAAAAAAGGCAACATAAGAGGTACAGAAAAATCAAGTCATGGTAAAGAGAACAATGACAATAGTAGGGGAAGCAAGGGTGCACGAGGAGGTTTTGGAAGTAAGATCGCAAGAAGTTCACAAGGTAGTGAGACTGGTCGTTTCGAAGGTAGAAAAGTAGAGAATAAGAAATCTGGTAAGAAGATTCGAAATAATCATAAGAAGAGATAGGTTTTTATGAGATACTCACGTAAAAGGATGAAACATAACTTAACGTGAGTATCCTTAGAGTACATAATTATTTATAGTGTAGAAGTATTATCAAAAGCAGTGGATTTTTAAAGGAAATTGTTTATAACATGTAAGAAAAAATACAGTCCTGTGGATAAAACTTACCCTATGATACAGTGAATGTGACAGGAAGGTAAAGAATAAATAAATTTACATGAGCTATAAAGAAAGGCTGACGCTTCGGCGCGACAAAGTGGCATCGCCCTCAATTTGTTGATTCGCGGAGCCTAGAGTGGCGAAGCCACTTTGTTTCTATTGTGGTGAATTCTGTTATATCCACCCACCATCAAATGTAATTACTTGTCCAGTTAGGTAGGCACTTCCTTCACAAAGTCGATAAACCATATCAGCAACTTCCTCCGTAGTTGCCATTCGTCCCATCGGAATTTCCTCACATAGCGCTTCTCGTTCTTCGGTGGAAAAGCACTGATTCATCTCGGTGTCGATTACACCGCAGGCGAGAGCATTGACAGGAATGTTACTAGGGGCAAGTTCCTTAGCAAGTGCTTTGGTAAAGGAGTTGATAGCGCCTTTGGTTGCGGAATAAACAGCTTCACAAGAAGCACCGCAGTTACCCCACACAGAGGAGATATTTAATATTCGTCCACTTTTTTTTGATACAAACATAGGTACTGCTAAGTGGCAGGTATTAAGTACGGAAACAAAATTAACTTGTAGTAACCTTGTCCACTCCGAAGGAGTCATATCTGTGAATAAACCTACATGGGAAACCCCGGCATTGTTAATAAGTACATCTAATTTACCAAACTGTCGACTTATTTGCTCAAATAGTGCAGCGACTACAGGATATTCACCGATGTCTCCAACAAATTTAAGGCAAGGTACGGACAGAGATAGAATTTCCTCCTGCAAAGAGTCTAGTTGTTTGGATTCTTTCGAGCCATTGATAATAACAGCGTAGCCTTCTTTGGCAAATTTAATGGCAATAGCTCTTCCAATTCCTCGTGAGGAGCCTGTGATAAGAGCAACTTTATTCATTTTAATCCCCATTCTGGCGCTTTGGCGCCTTTTAATAAAGAGGGCAACTTTGTGCGCCAGCACAAAGCGCCGTGTGAAAATCTTTGGTTTTTCACACTAGCTCCATTTCCTTTTTATAACCTATTTTCAATAGTTTTTCTATAATCGTAATTTATTATAGCATAAATTTACAGGTTACAAAAGAATTTCTATTATGTGCCAGATTGGATTTATAACCAGAACATGGTATAATATTGAAGATATTATGCTGTAAGTACCTACAACAGAGGTTGAAATACAAGGCGGAATGAAGTGCATTACCATAAGAACTTGTGAACACGGTATATTACTTATACAGTGATTATAATATTCTTAACCCCGAACAAACAATATGATAAGAATTAGCGGAGGACACATAAATGAAAAAGAAATTAGGTGGGATACTAATCCTATTACTGGTAGGAACCGGAATATTTCGTTTCGGGATGATTGCTGGCGCAGCATCAGGGGAGCCTGGCTCAGCTGGGGATCCGTTAATTACTCAAAGCTATTTAGAACAGAGGCTAAGAGAGGTTTCTGGTGGAGAATCTCTACAAAATGGATTTCAAAAGGTGAACATAGCAAAAGGGAAGAGTTTATACTTAAATGAGGGTACGGTATGCATTATCTATAGTGGAGAAGCTACGGTACTTGGAAGTAAGGGATTAATCAATGCAACTCAAGGCTTATTAGCGAAGAATAGTAGTAGTGCTAAGTTGTATCATCAGTATGTGTCGCCATCAAATGCGAGTGGAATGAAGACAAAGGCAAATAGTATCATTTATGTGAAAGGAAATTATTCCATAGATTAGGTAAAATCTATGGAGTTATGGTTATAATATGGAGTGGTTAGGTAAGAGATCGAAAAAGAGAGACATTTGCTTATTGTTATTAGGAACCTTTTTAATTGCAGTTTCTATAAACTGGGTATATGATCCAATGGGGATGGTAACAGGCGGAGTTACCGGGCTTGCAATTGCAATCAAAGAATTAACTTTAAGAGCATTTGATGTAGGAGTTCCAGTATGGTTAACTAACATTATTATCAATGTACCGTTATTTGTAGCAGGATTTTTTGTCTTAGGGAAGAAATTTATTGGAAAAACGTTACTGGGAACAGTATCTTTAACTCTATTTATTTATTTGATTCCATTGCAAAATATGTTTCATAATGACTTTTTGTTGGCAGCAGTATTTGGTGGTGCAATTGGCGGAACAGGAATGGGATTTGTCTTATCTACAATGACGACTACTGGTGGAACTGATCTTTTAGCAATGTTAATTCATGCGAAGAAAAAACATGTTTCAGTTCCAGTGTTACTTATGATAGTAGATGCCTTGGTCGTAATTTTTGGTATCTTAGTCTTTGATATAAATACCGCTCTATATGCAATCATAGCAATCTACATCTCTGCAAAGGTATCAGATGGTATCTTGGAGGGTCTGAAATTTGCAAAAATGGCATACATTATATCAGACAAGTATGAGGAGATAGCCCATGATATTTTGCATGTACTAGACCGTGGAGTCACTGGACTTAGTGCTACTGGAATGTACTCTAACAAGGATAAAAAGATGCTGTTTTGTGTAGTTGCTAAGAAAGAAATTGTTGCTGTTCTTGATATTGTGAGCCAAAAAGACCCAAAAGCATTCGTAATTGTGAGTGATGTAAGAGAGGTGATGGGAGAGGGGTTTATTGAATTTAAACAGTAAAATAGCGTATTCCAAGCGATTTTATGAGTAAAAATACTTATCCAAAGGGAGAATATACAAATTACACAAATCCTTAAAAATTAATTTGTTAAAATGGGATATGGCTTTTGTAGGTGATATGTAGTATCATGTACCTATGTTAGTAATTGATTTTTCATGGCAAGTGATTGGTTGTTTTACTTGGCTTGCATGAATGTTAACGTGTAGAGTGCGCAAAAGAATCATAATTAGGAGGAACTAATAATGGCAAGTTTATCATTAAAGAATATTAACAAGACTTATCCAAATGGATTCGTTGCAGTTAAAGAATTTAACTTAGAAGTAGAAGATAAAGAATTCATCATCTTCGTAGGTCCATCTGGATGTGGAAAGTCCACAACACTACGTATGATTGCAGGTTTGGAAGAGATTACATCTGGTGAGTTATGGATTGGCGATAAGCTAATGAACGACGTAGAGCCTAAGGATAGAGATATTGCAATGGTATTCCAGAACTACGCGTTATACCCACATATGTCCGTATATGATAACATGGCATTTGGTCTTAAATTAAGAAAGACTCCAAAGGATCAGATTGACAAGTTAGTACATGAAGCAGCAAGAATTCTTGATATTGAGCATTTATTAGACCGTAAGCCAAAGGCTCTTTCCGGTGGTCAGAGACAGCGTGTTGCTATGGGTCGTGCTATCGTTCGTAATCCAAAGGTATTCCTTATGGATGAGCCTTTATCAAACCTTGACGCTAAGTTACGTGTTCAGATGCGTATTGAGATCTCTAAGTTACACCAGAGACTTGAAACAACTATCATCTACGTAACACATGACCAGACAGAGGCTATGACTCTTGGTACTAGAATCGTAGTTATGAAAGATGGTGTTGTTCAGCAGGTAGATTCTCCACAGAACCTATATGATAAGCCAAACAATCTTTTCGTTGCTGGTTTCATGGGATCTCCACAGATGAATCTTTTAGATGCTAAGGTAGTAAAGAGTGGTAACGATATTAGATTAATGTTTGGTTCTCATTCTATCAAAGTTCCAGAAGCTAAGGCTAAGAAGCTTGTAGAGGGTAACTACATTGATAAAACAGTTGTTCTTGGTATTCGTCCAGAAGACGTTAAGGATGAAGAAATGTTCATCAGCCAGTCTCCAGACAGCACTATCGATGCTACAGTAAGAGTATACGAGTTATTAGGTGCAGAAGTATTCTTATATTTCACAATTGATCAATTTGATATCACAGCACGTGTTAACCCACGTACAAAAGCTAGACCTGGTGATACAATTCAGATCGCTCTTGATTTAACTAAAATTCATTTATTCGATAAGGAAACAGAGCAGGTTATTAGTCACTAATTATGTAAGTTATGAGCCGTCCGATTGGGCGGCTCTTTTTTATCATAAGAAGGAAAAAAGTTCCTATGCTGTCTGCATATTCAGCTTACTAAGTATATTGAATACTCCAGAACATAGCTGTTCAAATAATAAGGGTATGCTATCACCGACCTATGTTCTATATACTCTAATATCTATTTTTTCAAAAAAACACTTAGTTTAATGAATAAACTAATAAATATATTGGTTTACTTAACACTTATAGATAAAAAAATTAAAAATTTTACAAGAATTTTAGTTTACTTCTTACGAAATGAGTGTTAAAATGAAAAGCAAGATAATGATTTTAGCAGTTAAATTGATATACTGACACAAAATTAATAAAATTATAGCTTTGCTCTATAAATTCACCCCATGGTGAAGCAGTGAAGAAAAGAAAGGTTCGGTGTGTGTATGATTTCTAATCAAATTCTTCAGAATACGATTGAAGGCCTGAAAGCCATTACAAGAATTGATATCTGCGTAATGGACACAGAAGGTAAAGCGTTAGCAAGTACGATAAACAATGCTGACGAATATGAGAATGCAGTACTTGCATTTGTGGACTCACCTGCGGACAGTCAAGTGTTACAGGGGTACCAATTTTTTAAGGTGTTTGATGAGCACCAACTTGAATATGTCATCTTAGTAAAAGGTGATAGTGATGATGTGTATATGGTTGGTAAGATTGCTTCCTTCCAGATACAAAATCTTTTGGTTGCATATAAGGAAAGATATGATAAGGATAACTTTATCAAGAATCTTCTTCTGGACAACCTCTTACTTGTAGATATCTATAACCGTGCTAAGAAGCTTCATATTGAGACGGATGTTAGACGAGTTGTATTTATTATTGAGACAAAGAATGAGAAAGATACGAATGCCTTAGAAACCGTTCGTGGATTATTCTCTACTAAGACAAAAGATTTCATCACTGCTGTAGATGAGAAGAATATCATCTTAGTAAAAGAAGTAAAGCAGAATGAAAATTACGATGATTTAATGAAGACTGCCAAAGTTATATTAGATATGTTAAATACTGAGGCTATGACAAAAGTTCATGTAGCATTTGGTACTATCGTAAATGAAATTAAAGATGTTTCTCGTTCTTATAAGGAAGCGAAGATGGCTTTAGATGTAGGTAAGATTTTCTATAGTGGACGTAACGTAGTTGCATATAGCAACCTTGGAATTGGACGTTTGATCTATCAATTGCCTATGCCACTTTGTAAGATGTTCATTCGTGAAATCTTTGATGGTAAATCTCCAGACGATTTCGATGAAGAAACATTGACAACAATTAATAAGTTCTTTGAGAATAGCTTAAATGTATCAGAGACTTCTAGACAGTTATATATTCATAGAAATACTTTGGTTTATCGTTTAGATAAACTTCAAAAGAGTACAAATCTAGACCTTCGTGTATTTGAAGATGCAATTACTTTCAAGATTGCCTTGATGGTTGTTAAATACATGAAGTATATGGAGAGTATGGAATACTAATTCGCAGCAACAAAAGAATGCTTCATTGCCGCTGTTCCGGTAAGCTTCGTCTGACGATAGGCTGGTGCAGCGGCAATATTAGGATACATGGAAAGGATATTAATATGGCCGGAACTTATGATATTAATAATGATTTAAGAGACATAGAAACTCCGGTAATCCTATTTCAGAATGTTAATAAGGATTATCAAAAAGGAACCCACGCGATAAATAACATAAGCTTCGAAATCCGTAAGGGTGAATTTGTTTTTATAGTTGGTTCAAGCGGCTCCGGTAAATCGACTTTGATAAAGTTAATGTTGAAAGAAATCAAACCAACCAGCGGTAAAGTATTTGTAGCAGGAAGAGAACTTTCTAGATTAAAACGTTGGCAGGTTTGTAAATATAGAAGAACGATTGGAGTAGTGTTTCAAGACTTTCGTTTGCTACCAGACCGAACTGTATTTGAGAATGTAGCATTTGCGCAAAGAGTAATTGAATCACCAGCAAGGGAGATACGAAGACAAACCCCAAAGATGTTATCTATTGTAGGGTTGTCTGAAAAGCATAAATCTTATCCTAAGGAACTATCTGGTGGAGAACAACAAAGAGTTGCACTTGCGAGAGCACTGGTGAATAATCCAGTTATGTTACTTGCTGACGAGCCAACTGGAAATCTTGATCCAAAAAATTCTTGGGAAATTATGCGTTTGTTAGAAGAAGTGAATAAGCGTGGAACTACGGTTGTGGTAGTTACTCATAATCGTGAAATTGTAGATGCGATGCAAAAGAGAGTCATTACGATGAAAAATGGTGTTCTCATCAGTGATAATAAAAAAGGTGGGTATGCACATGCCAAAAATTAGTACAATTATTTATAGTGTGAAACAGGGCACAAAAAATATAAAGCGAAATCGTATGTTTTCCCTAGCATCGGTAGGAACGATAACGACCTGTTTATTTTTGTTTGGAATTTTCTATTGCATTTTAATGAACTTTCAACATATTATTAAGAATGCAGAACAAGGTGTCAGTGTAACTGTCTTTTTTAATGAAGGAATTACCTCACAAGAAATAGAGTTAATCGGTGAAAAAATAGGACAGAGAGTAGAAGTAGCAAAGTATGATTTTGTATCGGCAGAAGCTGCTTGGGAGGAATATAAGAATACAAAGCTGGATCCGGAGCACGCAGCTAGCTTTGGTGACGATAATCCGCTTGAGAATTCTGCACATTATATTGTGTACTTAAATGATGTGGAGATGCAGGAAGTATTAGTGCGATATCTCCAATCGATACCAGGAGTGAGACAGGTTAATAATTCGGAAGCAATTGCCGATGTCTTATCTGGAGTAAATAAAGGGTTAGCGTTCGGAACTACCGCAATTATCGTAATATTATTAGGTGTTGCCGTGTTCTTAATAAGTACTACCGTTACCATGGGAATCTCAGTTCGTAGGCAGGAAATATCTATTATGAAATTGATTGGTGCAACCGACTTCTTTATAAGAGCTCCATTTATTGTGGAAGGAATTATTATAGGATTAGTGGGTGCAATACTTCCTTTAGGTTTACTACATGTGCTCTATAATAAGGGAATTCACTATCTTATGACTAGCTTTAGCAGTCCACTAAAGAAAGCAGATTTTATAGCAACCGGAACGATGTTTAAGACATTAATCCCGGTATGCTTGTTAATTGGAGTGGGCATAGGTTTTTTAGGTAGTTTTATCACTCTTGGTAAACAGCTACGAAAAATAAATTAGAGTATAGAAACTAAGTGCCTTTCAGTCTTTGGCACAAATCTACCAATGCGTAATTAAGTGTACGCAGGAATAGGAGTAAGGATGAAACAAAAGAAGCCGATAAAGAAACAAGGAGTAAAGCAAAAAAGAAAACAGAGTACCTATCGTATGGCTACCTGTGGACTTGTTATGGCACTTTCTGTACCTTTTATAAGTATTGGCTTTCAAGGACAAGATAGCATTACCGCCAAGGCTTTTTCTACGCCAAAATTAGCCACACTGAATGGTGGCTACAATATTTTCTTTCATAAGACATACGAGGAAAAGTTAAAAGAAGCAGAAGAAAAGAAAAAAGAATTAGAGCAGAATAAAAAAAATACGGAAAAAAAGCTGGCAGATTTAGAAAAGAATAAAAATGACATTTTAAAATACATTGAAGAACTAGATATCCAGTTAAATGAACTCACCTTGCATTTGGAAGAATTAGAGACCTCTATCACCGATGCAAAGGCAGAACTTGAGATAACCAGAGCCAATCTTTTAGTAGCAAAAGAAACAGAAGCAAAACAGTATGAGACGATGAAGAAACGTATACAATATCTTTATGAGAATGGTTCAGAAGATATTTTGGACGTTTTTCTAAGCTCAGGAAGTATTGTTGAATTTTTAAATCAAGTAGAGTATTCAAAAAAAATTACAGAATATGATGATAATCTGTTGAAGCGCTATACGGAAACTAAGGAAGAAATCATCAGGCAGGAAGCTTACCAGCAAGCAAAACTGGAAGAATTAGAAGCACTTGAAGCAAGTGCTCTTTATGAACAAGAGACACTACTTGCGTTATCTGCTCAAAAGGGTGAGGAAATTATCCGTTACACAGAAGCAATTGGTGCTAATGAGGAATTGTTTGCTGAGTATTCCAATGAAATTGCTAACCAAGAAAAAAATATAGATGAGATTAAAGAAGAAGAACAAAAGCGTATTGCGGAAGAAGAACGAAAGCGAAAAGAGGAAGAAGAACGAAGACGTAGAGAAGAGGAGGAACGAAAAAAACAGGAGCAAGCAAATCAATCCTCCGATGCTTCAAGTGTAGAACAGAGTGACAACAAAGATTTAAGTCAGATGATTTGGCCATTACCTGGTGACCCAAATGTTTATAGCAAATTCGGTTATCGTAATGCACCGACCGCAGGTGCAAGTACCTATCACCGAGGGGTTGATATCGGTGGTGCAATGGGAGCAAATATCGTTGCTTCTCTAGCAGGGAAAGTGGTAACGGCAACTTATAGTCTCTCTTCCGGAAATTATGTAGTAATTGACCATGGAGATGGTGTTCAGACTAAATACTTGCATTGTTCAAAACTATTAGTTAGTGTTGGGGATACAGTGAAGCAAGGACAGGTCATTGCAAAAGTTGGTTCTACCGGTATTTCAACTGGACCACATTTACATTTTAGTTTAGTGTTAAATGGAACTTATGTTGATCCACTTAAATACATAAGTTACAATTAATTATAATAAGATAATAGTAGGCTTGTGGTACGACGAAAGTTTTGGTGTGCTTGTATCATATCTTAATAAAACGAAGTTTTGTGCCTTACGATGTTATGGCACAAAATTTCATTATGCGCAGAGACATGAGTGGGAAAGAAAGTAATTTAGTTATACGCCTATGTCATCTTTAGCACAAAATTAATATGCGCAAAAACAAGCGCAAGATTGGAGGTAGGAATGAAAAATAGATTTGTAACCGGAGTAATATCCGGAGTGCTCTGTACCTTAATTATCTGTAGCCTTTCGTTTGGCGTGCTATATCGAAATGCTCTAGCGCAAAGAGACAATGGTTACACGAATGAGTCTTCACAGACCGCGGATAAGAATAATCAAAATGGTACAGAAGCAGATGGCAGTACAGTAGTTGATGAAGCAACGTTTCAAAAGAAACTAAAGTATATGAAAAACCTTGTAAATAACTTTTATTTGTGGGATGTTAACGAGGGCGATTATCAAACAGGTATGTTAAAGGGTATGATGAGTGCCTTAAATGATCCATATTCCAGTTACTATACCAAAGAAGAGTATGATTCCCTTATGGAGACTACCAATGGTATTTACTATGGAATTGGTGCAACGGTAAGTCAGAATGTCAATACAGGTATTATTACCATTGTGAAACCTTTTGTAGATGGTCCTGCTTATAAGGCTGGTGTTCTACCGGGGGATATTCTATATAAGGTAGAAGAGGAAGAAGTGACTGGCGTAGACCTTACCAAAGTAGTAAACAAGATGAAGGGCGCTGAGAATACTGAAGTTCGTATCTCTGTAATGAGAGAAGGTAAAAGTGAACCGATTGAGATAACGATTATAAGAGGTCAGATTGAGGTTCCTACCATTGAGCATGAGATGCTAAAAGATAAGATTGGTTATATTAGTATTCTCGAGTTTGATAAGATAACAGTAGATCAGTTCATGGCAGCAATTAAGGATTTAGAGTCCCAAGGTATGAAAGGTCTTGTGATTGATCTTCGTGATAATCCTGGTGGATTATATGATTCTGCAGTTAAGATGCTTGATCGTATTATTGGAAAAGGACTATTAGTTTATACAGAGACTAAGGATGGTACTCGTTCCGAAGATTTTGCAACGACAAAAGAAGAGTTAAAAGTACCATTGGCAGTCATAGTGAATGGAAATAGCGCAAGTGCTTCTGAGATTTTCGCAGGTGCAGTACAAGATTACAAGAAAGGTACTATTGTAGGTACACAAAGCTTTGGAAAAGGTATCGTTCAATCACTCTTCCCTTTGTTTGATGGAAGTGCAGTAAAAGTAACCGTATCCAACTACTTTACTCCTAATGGAAGGAGTATTCATAAGACAGGAATTACTCCAGATGTGGTAGTAGAGTTAGATGCTGAGTTAAAACAAAAAGTAGTGATAACTCACGAGGAAGACAATCAGCTACAAAAAGCGATTGAGGTTCTAAAGCAGCAAATAAAGTAAAACAGCAAGTAAAGTAACAGTAAAACAAAGTAATCATTAAAGTAATAAATAAAGAAATTTAAAAAAAGCGTTATCGATAACTCTTAGTAGAGGTTAGAGTTATTGATAACGCTTTTTCTTTATGAAAATAGTAAAAAATATTAGGAATTATGGAGAATAATTACACATCAAGAAAAAAGGCTGCTAACTCTTAAGAAAAACAGAGTGATTTTAAAAGGATAGCGATTATTATAACCCAGAAAAATATAATTGGGAGAACGTAAAATCATCTTTTGCTTTCCATCCTGCCATAAAGAAGCGGATAGAGATAAATTATTTTCTAGTAATCTGGTGTCTTTGAGGTGTCAAAGTGATTTCACGTAGAACGACACCTTCCCGAAGGGATAATGCATATTCTACAGTATCTGCAATCTCCTCCGGAGTTAGATAAGTATCAGGTGTTGTTCCTTCTCTAAAGTTTGCATTTCGATAAAGATTTGTTTGTGTCATATCAGGCTGTATTGTGATGACTTTAACTCCGTGTTTTCTAGTTTCTTCAAAAAGGGAGGATGAAAAACTGCTTAAAGCTGCCTTTGTTGCTCCATAAGCGCACCCATGTGGGTTTGCTTTCTCTGCAGTAACGGATGAAATATTTAAAACCGTTCCTTGAGTCTTTTTTAAATCACGTAAAAAGAGGTTGGTGAGTAAAAGAGGAATCTCTATATTAACAGTAGTCATTTCGTGTATTTTTTTTGGATTTAATTCTTCGTGAGGACCATAATATCCGACGCCGGCATTGTTTACTAATAAGTTGACTTCCCCTTGCCCTTTTATTTCCGTAATGATTTGAACCAATGCTCCAGTATTGGTTAGGTCACAAAGAATAGGTTGAAAATTTGGGGATTCACATAGAACTTTATCTGTGCTAGCAGTCCTTGAGAGTCCATAAACTTTATATTGTAAAATTAGAAGCCTTTTTGCAATTGCTTGGCCAATACCAGAGGAAACTCCAGTCACAAGGGCAGTTTTCATTATATTACCTCCATATAAAATATAGTCATGTATCATAAATTAAGTAAAAATCAGGTATTAGAGTAATCTTACTCCCATACAAAAATCCGATCCTTGTCATAGCACTCCGAAAGTATTTGATATGCAAAATCCATCATTTCATTGGTAATATCTCTACCATAATGTGCCACCCCTTCCTCAGGCTCATAAGGATACTGTAGAATAGCAGACTGAGGACGCCGCTTTCTCATACGTTTTAGATAATCTTTGGATACTCGAAATACCCCTAGGCTGATGTCACGGATTGAATCTGGAGATATTTTTGTCCAAAGATAATGAAAAAAGTCTTCATAAACTTTCTTGTAATTAGCAACATAAATCATAGGATCAAAGCATAGTCGCACTGGATGACCTAAGGAAAGTGCTGTTTTGATAGCTTTCATTCTAGCAAAAAGACTAGGGGTACCGTGTTCATAGTTTTTGATAATCGTCTCAGGAGATAGTGTAAAAGCATAAATAACATTAGGTAGTACAGGTAGAGTCTTTAATGCAACTTCATTAGCACTTTTCGTTCTGATTTCAATTGTTAAATCTGTATGGTCTTTTGCAAACTCGCACCATGCCAAAACAAAACCAAAGAGACCTTCTAATGCTAAGAGATCGGTATCATAAGAGATACAAAGATAGACTTTATGATACTGTAACAGTTCCGCTACCTTAGAAAAGATGTCCTCTAGGTTGACAAATACGACAAGATTAGCGGAAGGATACATTCCTTGTAAGTAACAATATTCGCAATCATAAAGGCAGTTCATGATACTTGAGGTATAATAAAAATACTCTTCCCCAAAACCTTGACAAACAGGAGCACCTTTTAAGATAAGTTCTCCATGCTTTTTTGCAAGAATCAGATTCGGTGAGTTTTTTTGATGAAGAAAACTCTGGTGAGTACGATTAAAGACATCTTTATAATGCGTTATAATGATAGTCTTAGCTCGCGGAAAACGACAAAGAATCTGCTTTGTACGTGGATGATCGATTATCTCCTCTTCCACATAAATATGGGTAAAGTAATTAGGTTTTAAGAAGTTGTTTGAGTTCGTAGACATATTGTTTCCCTTCTACTTTGGATTTACAGTTACAGACCTCCGGCCGATTAAGAAAATCTTTAAGCAACGTTTTTAATGGACGTTTTAAACAATGAGCATAGAGGAGATGTTGCCTTAAAGAAGCTGTCATACTTGAGGTAAGGAATAATCTTTCTTCTAATTGTTGTATCAGCGGTTGTACTTCTTGTGTAAAATCTTTTAAGTCCTGAGAGTATATTCCGTTACTTATTTTTGAATGGATAGAAGGCAACAAAACATCCTTACACCAATCAATAAGTGGAGTAATGCCTTCCTCTATAAGATTCTGAGAACGGGATATTACATCCTTGGTGGAAGACTCTTCCTTAGGATAATCAGATACCATTTTTATAAAGTACATCTGATGTTGAGAAATAAAATGAATAGCAGCATGATAAATACCATAAGCCTCCATATCCACTAATTCCGTATGAGGAGATAGAAGAAAAGCAGTATCCTTTGTTATGATTGTATTCGAACTTAGGAGTGATGCCTCTTTAAAGGGATGTGTTGGAGGAAGGTCGGGATAACAGGTCCGTGGGCTGCTTTGTGAGGTTAATTTATTGCTTAGTAGGAGTTCACCAAGAGCATACTCTTTGGTGAGAGAGCCACAAAATCCAAAGTTTAGTAAGAGGTCAGTAGTAGTTGGATTTTTTATTGTAAAAAGGTTAGTAAGTGCTATTGCAGCTTGTAATTCAGAGATCCCTGTTATAATAAGAGTGATCTCTTCCGATTCAAAAACCTCGAATCTTTCATAGGTTAGATTTTTCTTTAACCCGAACCCCTTTATAAATGGTGAAGCCTCTAGATAGAGAGCAGTAGCGATATATAACATAAAGAACCCTTTCGTTATTTATTGGATTTCACCTATCGAATTTTATAAGTAAAACTATCTGGCAAAATATATCTATCCTAATATTATAAGCGTTTTATATTGGACATGCAACGGAAAGACTTCCTATTTCTAGAATGAAAATCTAGAATTTTATGAAAATGTATTGCACAAAATGATAAATTGTGGTAACATATCTTTTCAGTACGGACATGTGTATTTGTAGTGCAAACATAAAATATTGCATACAATGAAGTAATTGGGATTAAAGGTAGTATAAAAGTTAAGAGCAATCTTCATACTTTTATTTATAGCAGTATTACATCTATCTAAGATGTAATATGCAATGGTTGTTATGGGGGATCTTATGGACGATGAAAAATACTATATAGTGAAGAAGAAGGCACTACCAGAAGTATTATTAAAGGTAGTTGAAGCCAAGCGCTTGCTGGATTCGGAGAGGGTTATGACAATACAAGAGGCTACCGATGCCGTGGATATCAGCAGAAGTTCATTTTACAAATATAAGGATGATATTCTTCCATTTCATGAGAATAATCGAGGTAAAACGATAACATTTATGATACAGATGGACGATATTCCTGGACTATTGTCATTGGTTTTAAATCAGATAGCAAAAAGTAATGCAAATGTATTGACCATTCATCAGACGATACCAATTGGTGGCATAGCTTCACTAACACTTGGCATTGAGATATTGCCACAAGCATTAGAACTATCACAAATGTTAGATTCAATAGAGGCGCTTGATGGGGTTCACTACCTAAAGATTCTGGGTAGAGAGTAGACAATGAACGGTTTTGACAAACAATTCATTTGTGTAAAAGTGGGCACAGTAATTCAAGTTATCTTGTTTTTTATACGTGCTAAAGCACGTGGATAGGACTTAGTACACACGAATTTGTACTGTCGCCCAAATTCGAAGGATTGCGACAGAATGGAGGATTTATATGAAGATAGCAGTGTTAGGATTTGGAACCGTAGGTTCTGGAGTATATGAGGTAATTAAGACAAATTACGAGACAATTGCAAAACGTGCTGGTGAAGCTATTGATATTAAATATGTACTGGATTTAAGAGATTTTCCGGGAAATCCTGTTCAGGACATTATTACTCATGATTTTAAAGTAATTGTCAACGATCCAGAAGTTAAGGTTGTAGTCGAAGTAATGGGTGGTGTTGAACCTGCTTATACTTATGTTAAGGAAGCATTACTAAAGGGTAAATCAGTATGTACCTCCAATAAAGAATTAGTAGCGAGACATGGAGCGGAGTTATTAGAAATCGCAAAACAAAAAAAGATTAACTTTTTATTTGAAGCTAGTGTCGGTGGTGGTATCCCTATTATTCGTCCTCTTAATCAATCTCTAACAGCGGATGAAATTGTTGAAATAACAGGTATTTTAAATGGTACTACAAACTATATTCTTTCGAAGATGAAAACACAAGGTTCTGAATTTGCAACTGTTCTTAAGGAGGCTCAAGAGCTTGGATATGCAGAACGTAATCCAGAAGCTGATGTTGAAGGTTATGATGCTTGTCGAAAGATAGCAATTCTTACTTCTCTTGCTTATGGAATGCATGTTGATTTTGAACAGATCTATACGGAAGGAATAACAAAAATAACGGCAGAGGATATTAAGTATGCCAATGTTTTAGAGGCTAGTATTAAATTACTTGCAACCAGTAAAAATGTAGATGGTAAGGTGTATGCGATGGTTGCTCCTAAGCTGATAACCGATAAGCATCCATTATTTTCAGTGAATGATGTATTTAATGGAATTCTCGTGAAAGGAAATTTACTCGGTGATGTTATGTTCTATGGAAGTGGAGCAGGAAAACTCCCAACGGCAAGTGCAGTTGTTTCTGATGTTGTAGATGCTACCAAGCATATGGGAACTAATATTATGACATTATGGAGTAGCAAACACCTGATTCCAGCAGATATGAATAGCTATGAAAGCAAATTTTTTGTTCGTGTGCCTTTTGGGGAAGAGGAAACTGCGAAGGAACTTTTCCGGATTGCGAAAGTTGTAACTGCTCCTGATGTGGAAGGAGAATATGCATTTATTACGGAGAAGATGACCGAGGAAGCATTTGAAGAGGCAGCAAAGAAGATTTCGATAGTGAATCGTATTCGTGTGGAATTTTAGTCATAGAACAACACTTTAGGTTTTATGTTACTCGGAAAAAATTTTTAGTAACATGAAAGAATACTTATATGTTACATTCATGAGGGGATGTATTATACGTATAGAGAATGAGACAAGAGGAGAAAGTTATCCTACTTGTTATGAGTAAAGTTAGGTGAAGGATGTTTGCATTCTTCACCTACAAATATATAGGTTATTGTTTTGTGATAATATGCGTAAGGTTTCTATGAGTTACGTAAAACCGGAAATGGAGGCTAAGATGAAATATATAGTAGTACTTGGAGATGGAATGGCGGATGAGCCAATCGATAGTTTAAAAGGTATGACCCCACTTGAATATGCAGAAACAAAAACCATGGATGAGCTGGCAGGAAAATCAGAGATAGGACTTTGCCACACGATTCCAGAGGGGATGAAACCAGGAAGTGATACAGCAAATCTTGCTGTTCTAGGATACAATCCCAAAAAATATTATACTGGGAGGTCACCTCTTGAGGCATTAAGTATTGGAGTGCAACTAAGTAAAACCGATATTGCAATACGCTGCAATATTGTAACGATATCAGAAGAAGAGGTACCATATGGACAAAAAACAATCATAGACCATAGTGCAAGTGAAATATCTACAGCAGAAGCAGCAATTCTTTTAGATGCAGTAAGGAAAGAACTTAGCACAGAAGAGTTCTCTTATTATTTAGGTACAAGTTATCGTCATCTCCTCATCTGGGATCAGGGTAAAGTGGTAGAATTAACACCTCCACACGACATTCTTGGCAAGGTTATTGGAGAGTATCTTCCTGAGGAAGATAAATTAAGGGTGATGATGGAAAAGAGCTTTACTATCTTAAATAATCATCCAATTAATATAGAACGTCAGAAAAAGGGGTTAAACAAAGCAAATTCGATCTGGTTCTGGGGGGCAGGAACGAAACCGGCATTATCCTCATTTGAAGAGAAGACAGGAAAACGTGGGGTTATGATTTCGGCGGTGGATTTATTAAAAGGTATTGCAGTAGGAGCAGGGATGAGGGTAATAGAAGTTCCTGGAGCAGACGGTACCTTACACACCAACTACGAGGGTAAGGCAATGGCAGCCGTAGACGCACTAACCAATGATGGTTACGATTTTGCGTATGTGCATGTAGAAGCACCAGATGAGATGGGCCATCAAGGAAATTTAAAGCATAAAATTGAAGCAATTGAATCATTGGATCATCGAGTTATCCGAGTTATAACAGAAGAGATGAAAAGTCGAGGATGTGATTATCGAATGCTTGTGATGCCAGACCATCCAACACCGCTTCGTATACGCACACATACCTCAGACCCAGTACCTTATATGCTTTATGACAGTACGAAAGAATTAAAAAAAGTTGCATTCTACAATGAAAAAGAAGCAAAATTAAGTGGAAATATAACGAATGAAGGGTATCAACTCATTGACAAATTACTTCAGTTAAGCTAGCATAGGAAATATGCGTTTAATCATGCACTAAAAAAAAGATGATTAATAGAATAAAGCAACAGGCTAATAGAAGAAATATTATTCTATGGAAAAGCTATGTTTAGGAGGCATCTATGCTAATTGTAAAGAAATTCGGTGGTACTTCGGTTGGAAGCAAAGAGAGAATATTAAATGTCGCGAAGCGAATCATTGAAGACTATAAAAAAGGTCACGATGTAGTAGTAGTTTTGTCTGCCATGGGAAAAAAGACAGATGAATTAATCGCACAAGCGAAAGACATCAATCCAAATCCACAGAAGCGTGAATTAGATATGCTGTTAACGGTAGGAGAACAGACATCGGTTGCTCTCATGGCGATGGCAATGGACGCTTTAGGCGTACCTGCGATATCTCTTAACGCATTTCAAGTTGCAATGCATACGACTTCAACCTATGGAAATGCCCGCCTAAAGCATATTGATACAGAGAGAATTCGAAATGAACTCGACGCAAAGCGAATTGTGATCATTACTGGATTTCAGGGAATCGATAAGTATGATAACTACGCAACACTTGGACGCGGCGGTTCCGATACGACAGCGGTGGCTCTTGCAGCAGCACTAAAGGCAGATTCCTGTGAAATCTATACCGATGTAGACGGTGTTTATACTGCAGATCCAAGATACGTTAAGAATGCGAAAAAGCTTAAGGAAATTACTTATGATGAGATGCTTGATCTAGCGTCTCTTGGTGCAGGTGTACTTCATAATAGATCTGTTGAAATGGCTAAAAAATATGGAGTACAGCTTGTTGTGCGTTCCAGTTTGAATACATCGGAAGGTACCATTGTTAAGGAGGAGACAAGAATGGAAGAAATGTTAGTAAGTGGCGTAGCAGGAGATAAAAATACAGCCCGAATCTCGGTCATAGGGTTACAAGATAATCCGGGAGTAACATTTAAACTCTTTCAACATTTGGCAAACCATAATATCAATGTCGATATTATTTTACAGTCGGTGGCTCGCGAAGGTACCAAAGATGTAAGCTTTACTGTAGCAGAAGATGCAGTGGATGAAGCGTTAGAGGTTATTAAGCGTCATAAGAATACAAGTCTTGCTTGTGACTATATCGAAGTTGAGACAGCGGTAGCGAAAGTATCCGTCGTTGGTGCTGGAATGATGAGTAATCCTGGAGTAGCAGCAAAGATGTTTGAAGCACTCTATGATATTGGTGTAACGATCAAAATGATAGCAACTTCGGAGATACGAATTACTGTGTTAATTGATGAAGCTTATACAGAGCAGGCAATCAAAGCAGTTCATGATAAATTTATGTTAGGCGAAGCTTAAATAAAATTTGAAAGCATCGTAAGTAGTTACCATAACACCTAGAGAATAAGATCTTAAATCTGGTGTGTATATCCACACTTTTAGAAGCCCTATTTTTCAAGGTTTTTCTGCCATTCGCACTAGATTATCTACTTGCTACCACACTAGATTATCGTATATACCACATAAAGTCAAGGTCAAAAGCAAGCACCTAAGGGGTATTAGCAAAAGACTGCTAACACCCCTATTACTATTCTCTTTCTTCTTTCCATTGTCAAGTAGTATAGAATCAAGTCTTACTTATTACATAAATACCATTTTGAAGTTTGGCTATATATAATTCATTGTTATTAAGGAAATATACCATTTCTTGTTTTCTAATTTCATTATCTTCATTCAGATAAAAGAAAGGACAAAAAACAGAATTAAAATATCCCTCTAAATGCTTTAAAGTATCGTTATTGTAATCATAGATTTTTCTATATCTCTCTGAAAAATCCACATATTCTGATAAAATATCATTTGAAATAATTTCTGAATTGAGCAATACATATTTGTAAATTCTATTTGAAAAGTTTTTAACCTCTACATCAACTACCTTTTTTCTTGTATCAGATAAAACAGAGATGTCTATATCATTCTTTATATCTGCAAAATCTTCCTGCTCCAAATATATATTTTGCTCTATTGGTTTATTTACATTTTTACTAGACCAATATCTCTTTTTCCCCTTGCTTACAGCCATTAAATCTTTTGTGATGTATTTTGTTATATAATGTTGTGAAGCTTGCAGACTCTCCAAATAAGTAGCAGTGGTAAAACCCTTGTTATAATTCAAAAGATTATAAATCGTTTGTCCTTTTTTTGTTTTCTCTCCTGAGTCAACAAGAAATCTTTCAGGCAAGTTATTAAACAAAAAATGAAAATGAAATCTTCTTTTGTACTCTTCTTTCATAACCTTTTGAATGATACCTTGCTCTGTTTGTGTTCTGTTCTCTTTTTCCAAAATAGTCTGATACACCTCTTCTGTCAATGCTTTGCCATTAAAATCGACGGCTTTCATTGTCTGTATATCATAATAAGTATGGTGCAACTCTGGCACTCCCAAATACTGAAGCTCAGGCACTTGATTTTTCAATGAAGTAAAGAAACTATGCAGAGCCTTCACACAGACTTCATAATTAACTGCAAAATCTCCATACTTTTTCATAAGGATAGCATCATCAAAGGTAAGTGTCACAAACAAATTCCAATCATTAGCATAAGCAATATCATAAACCTTGCCTTTTGTTCGGTTTAATGATGTAACTAGACTTTTCTGCTCTCTTTCATAATCAGTTAAAATATCGGCAGTGTAAACATTAGGCACTCGGATAGTAACATAAGACTTTAAATGCTCCATATCCTCATCAAACAAGACCATATTTATCTCATCTTCTAGTTGTTGCTTCCACCAGGCATATACACCTGTACCATCCCCATTGTCTATCATAAGCTCTGAAATAGAAGTTCTATACTTCTTTAGCTGAATAACTATATTGTCAATCTTATCTTGAATCATAACAGGGTTGTTATATAAACTTGCTGTAATTTGATTGTTATATTCTTTAATTTTTAAATTATATTTCTCCATATTCTGTTCCTCTTTCCTATTAGCAGATATATTCTTTCATCAGTGCATTTCTGTTTTCTCCATGTCCGAGACGTGCACTCACTCTGTCTAATGATTGCTGAACAGAAAACCCCTCTTTTCTGTATTCTTGATATTTGTTTGTAGCATAGTTTTTTCTAAGAGTATGAAAAGCCCCATTGTCAATAGATATTCCCTTTTTCTTTGCTTCTCTGTTAAATGCCTGTTGTAAGCTCCCTGTCTGGACAGGGCATACTCTATCCCCTTTCTTCTGTTTCAACTGCTCTAATACCTCTTTTTGCCCCTTATTCTCCACAGGAACAAAGCGACTTCTCTTTCCCTTACTGTCCACAATCTGAATACCATTATCTTTAATATCTGAATATTTCAGTTTGGAGCATTCCGATGCTCGAAGTCCAAAATTTTTGGAAAGCAATACGGCTTTCTTTAGATTTTCATTTGTGGTCTGGAGCATTTTGGAGTAATCATTTTCTGATAACATTATGTTTCTGATTTTCCCACCACCATTTTTTTCAGATAAAGGAACTGTCACACTATGATAATCAACTTTAATATGATAGGTATTGTTTATCAGTCGTTCCAACTTCTGAAATCTGCTTTTGTACTGTTCCAATGTTTTTTGAGAGCAATCCGCCGATTTGCCATTCAAAAATTCTTGGATATGGTCACTCTGTATATCCTTAACCATTTTTACCTCTGAATGATTTTCTTTCAGAAAATTAGAAAAACCACTACTAAGGTCTATTAAATTTTTTCTGTCTGAATAGGAGAAAATTCTTTCTCCATTCATTTCCCCATTTGCTTTTATGGAATGTTTATTCATTCCCTCTGTAAAATGACTGTCTATTGCATTTTTAAACTGATATTTGATGTTTCTTGACATTATAATCCCCCTTCTAATCAGCATAAGCATTAAGAACCGGCTACGCCGATTCTTAATGCTTACACACTACACATCTATGAAAAAGTAAAGGATTGTATTTCCTTTCAGACTAATTCTGCTTGTATCCATATACAAGCCCACACAACCAATATCACCCAATCCATAGTGATAAATTAGTTACTGCTCCATAGGAGCCTACTTGCTTTCTGCCTTTCCTTAAAATCTCCTTTCCCATATTTCTATCCCATAATACAAAAGAAGGACACCACTTGTTAAAGCAAATGTCCCTCTTAATCTTTATATAGGATAGGCAGATTTAACAAGTCTATTATAAGCCTACTCCTTGTCCTTATAACAGTTAAAAGCAATCATAGACTTGTTTACATAGAACTTACCTTTTTATTACTTATCCTTTTCAACTTAATCACAAAAAGCAATTATCGTGTTTATTTCTAAGCACATTATATTATAGATTTCCCTCAAAAATTTATTCATTTTATTTTTGTAATATGGTATAATCAAAAATACAAATTTGAATTTTGGGAGGAGAAGTACTGTTATGGTTCGTATAGCAAATATAGAAGACTCAATACAATTAGAAATTTTAAATAATGAGTTTAACGGTAAAGGGGAAACCACTCTTGAAAATATCCGAAAATCTCTTTCCAATAATCAACAAGAAATTATCGTAGTTGATGAAGAAAATGGTTTACTTGTAGGCTTTGTTTGTGTTCAATTGAAAAAATCGTTTTGCTATGATGAGTATATGCCAGAACTGACGGAAGTATATGTAAATGAAGAATATCGTAAAAAAGGAATTGCTAAGAGTATGATTACTTTTGCAGAACAATATTGTGGAAACAAATTCCCTTGTCATAAATTTGAACTTCTTACAGGGAAAAATAATAGCAATGCACAAATAGTATATGATAAATTGGGATATAAAAATGACGGAGAAATTCATTTAGCTAAAAAAATTTAAAAGATAAATTCCAGTTTGTCTAATAGAATACATCTGAAAAAGGGAACCGGCTACGCCGATTCCCGTTTTGTTAGTTCAATGCAATTTTCTGCTTTTTAACAGAATATAACTTTTGAGGGTTATATACATCTACTGTATCTTTGATTTCAAGCCCCAACTCGTTCAGATAGTTAAAAGTTGTACTTATATTTTGATGTTGCAGTTTATTCATAAGAGTAAACACATCTAATCCAGCTTTTATACTGTTCTTTGCAAAGGTATGTCTCATTAGATGAATAGATGTCTTATCAACACCTCTTGCCTTGTTGTATCTAGCAATATCATCTTGCATACTTCTTCTTGCAATCTGTTCTCCTATGTCAGTACAAAACAGATAATCTGCTCTACTACCTTTTCTATTTCTGATATACTCTTTCAGTATAGTTGCAAACTCTTGATTAAAGTATGTCATAAAAGGTTTTTTGTTCTTTGTAGCATTGATGATGATACTGTTATTCTCAAAATCAATGTCTCCAATTTTGATGTTAATCATTGAAGTAATTCTAAGCCCAGTACAGATTGCAAGATTTTCCAATACCCAAACTTCATACTCTGTAAAAGTACATTTTCTCAAATTTGGCTTTTTTAAGAGTTTTCTCAACTCTTCATCTGTATAGGTTTGATTAATCATTGTGCTTTCACTTCCTTGATTGGGAACTCTTCACAGTATCCCTGTTCCATACACCAGTAGGAAAAAACTCTTACTGTCAGACAATAACTTTTTACTGTCATATCTGCTATATTACGAGCTTTCAATTTTTCAAAGAACAGATTATAGGCAGACTTATCATACTTTGACATCTGAACTGAGCCACCTAGCAACTTATGGAGCATATTCAAATGATTTCTATAAGTTGCCAAAAGACTTGAACCCACACTCAGAGGAACAAGAACCTAAATCTTGCATGTCTGCCAATTCCATCAATCCTGCAATTACTACACACTATAACCTAAATCTAGTTCTTTAGGTGGAAGTGATGCTTATGGTGCTTTTTTTGTTAAATTAATTTATTGAAATCTTGCCGTTTGCGTGGTTATCTTTATCGGTGTTAAAAAAAGTCGTGGTGATTAAGGGAAGTAACGCATCATCATGAATCAAAGTGATTTGAAATACAGTGTAACCTTCCGTTTAAATTGCAACGAAATCCACCCAAACACAATCAAGACCCTTGACAAAGCATAGGAAATCATTATATGATTAAGTGGTTTTGTAAAATTTGTACGAAAATTATTATTCAAATAGAATGTTGTAATCATTGGATGGAGGATTAGCTGTGATAAATCATGCTAAGGAAATAAAGAAGAGAAGAACATTTGCAATCATTTCTCACCCGGATGCTGGTAAAACAACGTTAACAGAAAAATTACTTCTATATGGAGGAGCCATTAATCTGGCGGGTTCTGTTAAGGGTAAGAAAACAGCAAAACATGCGGTCTCTGACTGGATGGAAATCGAGAAGGAGCGTGGTATTTCCGTTACCTCCTCAGTAATGCAGTTTAATTATGGTGATTATTGTATTAATATTCTTGATACACCGGGGCATCAGGATTTCTCGGAAGATACGTACCGTACCTTAATGGCAGCAGACTCTGCTGTCATGGTAATTGACGCCTCTAAGGGTGTTGAGAACCAAACGAAAAAACTGTTTAAAGTATGTGTGATGAGACACATTCCTATCTTTACTTTTATTAATAAGATGGATAGGGAAGCAAGGGATACTTTTGAATTATTAGATGATATCGAAACAGTTCTTGGGATAAAGACTTGTCCTGTGAATTGGCCAATCGGTTCAGGAAAAGAATTTAAGGGTGTATATGACAGAAGTACTCAGACGATTAGTAAATTCACTGCTGCTAACAATGGTATGAAAGAAGTTGAAACAGTAGAAGTTACTATAGGTGATCCAAGCCTTGATGGATTAATCGGGAAAGAACGCCATGACATTCTTTCTGAAGAGATTGAATTATTAGATGGTGCGAGTGCAGAATTTGATCAAGAATTAGTGAATAAGGGTGAATTGACACCAGTATTTTTTGGTTCGGCTTTAACTAATTTTGGTGTAGAGACATTTTTGAAACACTTCTTATCGATGACAACATCTCCGCTTCCTAGAGTTTCTAATATTGGGGAAATTGATCCTTTAACGAACGATTTCTCAGCTTTTGTATTTAAGATACAAGCAAATATGAATAAAGCTCATCGTGACCGTATTGCATTTATGCGTATATGTTCAGGTAGATTTGATGCAAATGAAGAAGTTTATCATGTGCAGGGTGGTAAGAAACTGCGACTTTCACAGCCACAACAGTTAATGGCTCAAGAGAGAAAGATTTTAGAGGAAGCTTATGCAGGTGATATTATAGGTGTATTTGATCCTGGTATTTTTTCTATTGGTGACACTCTATGTATGCCTGGCAAGAAATTCGAGTATGAAGGAATACCAACCTTTGCACCAGAACATTTTGCGAAAATCCGTCAAGTTGACACGATGAAAAGAAAGCAATTTATTAAGGGTATCACACAGATAGCTCAAGAAGGTGCAATTCAAATATTCCAAGAGTTTAATACCGGTATGGAAGAAATCATTATAGGTGTTGTAGGTGTTCTTCAATTTGATGTTCTTAAATTCCGTCTTGAGTCGGAATACGGTGTTGAAATTCGTATGGAACAACTTCCGTATGAACATATCCGTTGGGTAGAGAATAAAGACATTGATGTATCCAGCTTAAGTGTTACTTCGGATACAAAGCGTATCAAGAACATGAAGGGAAGTCCTCTTCTACTCTTTGTTCATGCTTGGAGTATTAATACGGTACTTGATCGAAATAAAGGCTTAAAGCTTTCAGAGTTTGGTCATGAATAATAAAAAGTAGATGATTATTCAGATTAAGAAAAATTTATAGATTTTAGGTAAGTCTGGGGTAGTATAGCGCTATTCCAGACTTTTTTATGTGGTGTTTATTTCAAAGTGTTATTTAAAGTCAAAGGATTTTAACAGAAAAGAATAGATTTCATACCATAAGTAGAAGGAACAGTAAAACATAGATTTCATACCATAAGTAGAAGGAACAGTAAAACATAGTAGCAAATTGCGGAAAAGAGTACGATCTACTTCCTTGGTCCAACAGGCGAAATAGTTAACTAAATAGTATAAATGATTCTTTGGAACTATTATTAAGTAGTATCGTCTAATTTATAGAAACATGAAAATAAAATGGAGGAGTTACGTATGAAGAAGAAGGGCATCCTGGGACTTTCGGTTGTTTGTTTATTATGCCTTTTGATAGGTGTAGCAGTATTAATAAAAAAAGGAAATGATAAAAAAGAAGAACCTCTAATTGCTAGTGAAGTAGGGGAAAATGGCCTATTTACCGCTGGTGATCATTATATATTGGCAATGGATAAGTATGAGGAAAATTACTCTCATCAGATGAGTAAGAAACTAAATGAAATTACGAACCTATATTTAAATGATGGAATGAATAAATACTATTCTATTATTCCAGATAAAAGTTATTTTGTAGAAAATGATAGTTATCCAAAAGAGAACTATGAATCCATGCTCTCCATACTAAAGGAGGAAGTAAAAGGAATCGAGTATATCGATTTATTTGAGACTCTAAGTATCCATGATTATTATAAGACAGATTTGCATTGGAAACAGGAGAACTTGTTTCCAGTAGTAAAAAAACTTGGCAAGGCTATGGATTTTAAAATTAGTACAAAGAATTTTAAAGAAAATGTGGTAGAAGGGTACTATGGGGTTTATAAAGGATATGGTATTGAAGCTGAACCAGAGACTTTAACCTATTTGACTAATGATTATACCCAGAATGCGTTAGTATCGGTTTATGAAGTGGCAGAGCAAACAGGTGTTTATTTCACGGATGCCTTAACTACAGATGTATGGTACAACGTATTTTTATCAGGACCTAATCCGTTAGTAACGATAGAAAATCCTGATGTAACGAATGGAAAAGAATTAATTATCTTTGGTGACTCATTTACAAGCAGCCTTGCTCCACTCCTATTAGAAGCCTACGAAAAGATTACGTTAATCGACCTTCGATTTGTTGCAACACAGTATTTAGGTGAGGTTGTTGAGTTTACAAACCAAGATATTTTATTTTTATACAACACTCAGATAGTAAACCGCAGCGCTATGTTAAGGTAGTATGAGGCTTCAACGTGAGTGCTAGTAGGGACTTTCATTATAACACTTCTTAAAGAATTAATCAGATAACGGTGCAAGAAACGCACCTTTGATAAGAAGTTGCTTCGCAGCTTCTTATCAGTTATACTATAGAATAGATTTACGGGGGAGGCTTCGTAAAAATATTGTATAGGGGGAAAGCAGGATGCAGACCGAGAATGGCTATGAGATAGAAGACCTCATGAGAACCTACGGTAATGATGTACTCCGAACGGCGTATATGTATGTGAAAGATCTTCACATATCAGAAGATATCTTTCAAGATGTGTTCATTAAAGTAAATAAACATCTACATACATTTCAGGGGAATAGCAGCATTAAAACTTGGATATTAAGGATTACCATCAATACCTGCAAAGATTATTTAAAAAGTGCTTATCATCGAAAAATAGTTCCGATGGAGGATTTTATAGAAGACTCCATAGTTTCAGAGAGTGAGTTTGATGTAATAGAGCGAGAAGAAACAATACATACCGTAAAGGAAGCTGTTATGGCATTACCGGAACACTATCGTTCGGTTATCCTTTGCGTGTATTACGAAGAACTTAGTATGGAGGAAGCAGCAAAAGTACTAGAATTACCGGTTGGAACTGTGAAAAGCCGTTTGGCACGAGCAAAAGAAAAATTGAAAGAATTCATGGAAGGGAGGGTATAGTATGAAGAAAAATATAAAAGAAGAAAAAAATACTATGAATCTATCTGATTTCGCATCAGACCCTTTCTTTGATTCGTTAAAAAGACAATTAGACGAATCGTTAGACCTTGAGGATATTATGGTGAGCGAGGATTTAATCCAATCAACCTTAAGAGCTATTGAAATAAAGAAAGAGACCGCGCTTCATGAGGATGATAGCGTAAGTACGGAGGAAAAACACACAATCTCCATCGAAGATAATGAGTTAATCTCCAAAAGGGAAGAAAATACAATCTCCATGGAAAATGAAATACGAGTACGTAAAGAAAGAAAAGGTAAGAACAAAAGAAAAATCATAAAGTACATAGGAACATGGGGTTCAGTAGTTGCAGCAAGTATTTTATTATGCTATTTAGGAGGTCAGGGAAGATTAGATTTATTTATGGAAAATAAATCTGCATCTATGAAAGATTCGGGTACTGGGGCTTCTAATACAAGCAGTGAATTGAATTTTGATTCTCAATCGATAGATGAAGCAAGTACTGAGAGTCCAGATGAAGAAATGATGGATGAAGCGACTTTTACCAAAGGAGATAGTACAACAGAGAATGATAAACTAGACAATCAAGATGATCTAAGAAAAAACTACACACTAGATGATATAGGGCAAGAGAATAATTCGAAAGATCAAACATCACTAGAAGAAGGAAAAGTAAGCATAACAGCTAAGGATACTCTAAATGGAAATGCAGATTCAAAAGTGGAATATAATACGAGTGGTTATAACCAAGATGGAGTACCAAAAAAGGCTTACGATTATGCGGTTGAAGATATTAAGATATGGACCGATGCCAGCTCTGTGAATATCAATTTAGAGAGCAAAGAAGAGGAAAAAATTAAGGACATTATGCTTCTTATGTCTTCAGAATATCTGCATTTAACAGCGGAGGATCCGGTTGGGGCTATGAAGTATATTATTTGTATTCCTCTAACAGAAGAGGATGTGATCGTATACTTTATTAATGATGCCGAAGTTCTTATTAAGACCTATGGGAAGGAAGGGATAGTAACGTCAACCTCATATGAAGTGGATGAGGATTTTGATTTGCTTCAAGCTATTGAAACTATAATAGATTAAGCATGCGATAAATAAAATCAAGGGCAGGAACTAAAAGAAATTGATGAGAATAAGTATAAAATCTCATAGGTAACGAAATGAAAATAAAATCAAAAAGGACTTTAATGGGAAACACCAGAATAAATGGTTTCACCGTTAGAGTCCTTTTCTTATGTTGAGAGAGGGATTACTACCCTCATGTTCATCCGTGATTAACTTATAAGAAATTGCGAAGCAAATTCTTATAAATGGCGCTGTTTTTGTGTTGCAAATCTGAATATTGAAACACGATTTTTTCAATATTATAGCTTATCAAAAGATTGGAATAAACTTCTGATAAAAGGTACGTTTTTTCTCCGCTAGTTCCGATAAGATTATGCTTCTGTTGTCTCTTCCTTAGAAGATTCTTCTGTTAAGTCTTCAGTTAAAGAATCCGCATCTGAAAATTCACTTGTAATATTGATGGAAACATATTCACGACTATCATTTGAACTAGAAGAATCTGTCATGTCAAAATCATCTAAGTCGTCATCTAAATCATCAAATTCATCTGGTGTTTCTTTACAGATATATTTCTTGCAAAAATAATATGCACCACATGCAAGCGCACCAAGGGATACCACACCTGCAACGAATTTAAAGAATTTTTTCATGGTAGAACTCCTTTCATTTACAAATATCAGTATCTGTCATTTCATATAGTATTTATTCATTATAATGCGGATTCATGAAAAAAGAAAGTAAAAGTTATATAAATAATAGATTATTCCATTTTATTTTTGAATTTGATAATAATTACTAAAAAATAAGAGGATTAAGGATTAAAAATAGTCTAAATATACAAAAATTCACAAGTATATACATTGACTATAAATGGAAAATTATATAAGCTTATTGAGGACAGCCAATAGAATATTACTGTAGTGGGGGAAATTCGCTATATCCAAACGAACAAGAGCATGGAGGTTAATATGAAAAAAGTGATATCGAACAAACATTTTTTTGATTTTAACAGTATTCGTTTTAAGGTGTTAGGATCTTATCTATTATTGCTTGGATTAGTCATAATGGTAGGTGCATTATCGTATTTCAATGCATCAAGAACCATTATGCAAAATTATGAGAATGCAATAAAACAGTCTTTGGATTTGTTAAGAGAGCATATTGAGTATGGATTTGATTCGGTGGAGACGACAGCGGTGGAGTACTTAATGAATGCAGAGCTGAACAAATATTTAAGTGGTGCTTATGAAGCAGATAAAGAGCAGCAAAATAAGTTTTACCATAGTATGAAGACGGAGATATTAACAAAGGCATCAGCAAATCATTTTATCAGTAATATCTACTTCTTTAGTGATACTGTAAATCCACTGTCAACGAATAGAAAGTTACCTCTTGGTATGTATACTTCCTATAAAAACAGCGAGCAAGGAAAAACCGTTTTAGAGAGTAATAACACATTTGAGTGGGTAAAAAAAACATCTGTGATTGATGAGTCGCTTAGAATCAACAAAGATTCTTATGCGATACGATTAGTAAAAGCGTTTAAGGAAATGGATGCTTTCTTAGCAATCGATATTAAGGTAGATGCTATTTTAGATATTATCAATAAGATCGAGATTGGTGAAGGTGGTTATCTGAGCTTTATCACCTCAGATGGAATGGAGCTACATCAGGATGGAGAATGGAAATCACTAATTATTGATACCGATTTTTATCAAATGGCGAGAGAAGATGATATTTCAGAAGGTGAGATTAAAGAAGTGACTTTCCTTGGGCAAGACTTTATCTTCTTGTATGAAATGGTCGGTGATACCAACACGATGGTATGTGCATTGATTCCACATAGTGAATTATTAAGTCAAGCAACAAGTATTAAGAATGTTGCTTTAATTGCAATGCTAGCAGCAAGTGTTTTAGTGATCCTCATAGGAGGTAGCATCTATCTTCGAATCAGTGGGTCGATGAAATATATGATAACAAATATGAGATTAATAGCTAAAGGCCAGATTAATACAAGATTTCAAAGAAAACATAAGGATGAGTTTATGGAACTTTCTGGACATCTAAACAATATGATGGATGGCATTCATGGCTTGCTATTAGAGGTGAAATCAGTCAGTAATCAAGTTTTAACGATGTCTGTTAAGGTATCAAAGTCTTCCGAAGTATTTGCAGAGTCTACGAGTCAGATTTCTTGTGCTATGAATGATATTGAAGATGGTTTATCAAGCCAAGCAACAGATTCAATATCTTGTATGAATAAGTTAGATGATTTAGCATCCCAGATTGGTTTAGTGGATGATGGGACGAGGAAAATGCAAGAGTTTGCGGATAAAACCAAGAAATCGATACAAGGAAGCCTTAGCCAGATGGAAGTGTTACGGGAAAAAGCTACTAAAACAAATCATATTACTCAGACAGTCATCGAAACTATTAAAGAACTACATAGCCAATCTAGTGTTATTGGGCAGATTATAAAAACAATTAATGAGATAGCAGATGAAACGACGCTTCTGTCTTTAAATGCATCCATAGAGGCAGCAAGAGCTGGTGAAGCAGGGCGTGGATTTAAGGTAGTAGCGGAAGAAATAAAGAAATTAGCAGAACAATCCATAGCGGCTACTGATGAAGTGAAAGTAATCGTTGATAAAATTAACAAAAAAACGATTTCCGCAGTGTCTAGTGCTAAACTGGCCGGTGAGACAATAACTTCCCAAGAACAGGCTGTTCGAAATGCGGAAGGGGCATTTGATGAACTTAGGCTGGAAGTTGAGAATCTTATTGCAACAATACATAATATATTTAACCAAGTCAACAAGATGCAGAATAAAAAACAAGAATCATTGATCGATATGGAGAATATATCAGCTGTAATTGAAGAAATTGTTTCTTCTGCTACATCAGTAGGGGAAAAGACATTAAGTCAGTCAGAAACTGCCAACGGACTATTTAAGACTTCTGAAGAGATGGTTAGTCAGGTGAATAAATTAATGAAGACTTTAGAACAGTTTGCAATCGAAGAATAAAAATTGCAAAGCGAATAGGAGAAAGGAGCAAGCTTATAATGCTCATAATAGGAAAATGAACAGACACATAATTGTGAAAAAGGAGAGGTAGACAAAAGTATATAATTGAAATAGAATAGAGAATAAGAAGTATACATAAAAAAAGAGACAAACAGAATAGTACTTGATTGGAGGCAAATGAGACAAACCTTCTTGCTACGGATTCGTAATAAAGAAGGATATCTTGCGAGCCTCCATTTTTTTAGAGTGAAATTATTTATTGTAGTAAGATAGTAGAATTAAATATAGCTCTCTACGAAGAGAATTAGACTTCATAATTTATTTATTAAGTATTAAGTGGTATAGTATAAGCGTAAGACTAAAAATAGTAACTAAAAAAAAGATTGTTTTTTGTTTAAAATACATGTGAAAAAGTGTGATTGCCTATAAAAATAGAAACAATTCCAAAATACATAATATTGCGCAATAAAATCACTAAAAAACATTGATAAATCAAGTGGTTAATCGGTTGCAATAATAAGAAATACTAACAGTGTAATCTGAACATTTATTGTGTAAAATTACTAAAAAAATAGGAAGTGTATTATAAAAATTATACATTGACAATAATGCGTAATGAGATTAAACTAATATTAAAGAACAACCGATTGCGCACTTAGATACAGTTCTTTAAAACAAATTTGGGAGGATTAGGTATGAAGAGAAAATTGTTAAGTGTAATTCTTATGATTGCAATGGTAACTTGTCTATTCACGGGATGTTCCAAGGGTTCAGATGACTCCTCAAAGACAGGAAGCAACAAGGCAGAAGGTTCTAAAACGTCCGATGATCCAGTAACACTAACAGTTTGGTGTTGGGATCCACAATTTAACTGCTATGCCATGAATACTGCAGGTGATATTTATACAAAAGCACATCCAAATGTAAAAGTAGAAGTGATAGAGACTGCTTGGGATGATATCCAGACGAAGTTAACTACAGCAGTTACCTCTGGTCAGACGAACACATTGCCTGACATTATCTTAATGCAGGATAGTGCTTTGGCTAAGAATATTATCAACTATCCAGATGCATTTGTTGATTTAACCAATTCTGGTATTAAATTTGATCAGTTTGCAGCGTTTAAAACAGCATTAGGAACTGTGGATGGGAAAAAATATTCCGTTCCTTTTGATAATGGTGCAGCAATTACTTGTTTAAGAACAGATATTCTTCAACAGGCAGGATATACTTTAGATGACTTCACCAATATTACATGGAAAGAATTTATCGAAAAAGGCAAAGTTGTTCTTGAGAAGACAGGAAAACCTTTATTATCAAATCAAGCAGGTTCTCCAGACCTTTTAATGCTAATGATGCAGAGCGCAGGCGCTTGGGTACTTGATGAGAACGGTAAGGCAAATTTTAAAGATAACGCAGTATTAAAAGAAGTTATCGATACATATGTAGAATTAGTAAAATCCGGCGTACTTGTTGAAGTAAATGACTGGGATCAATACGTAAGTAGTATTAATAGTACAACAGTTGCGGGTGCAATGAATGGATGTTGGATCGTTGCAACAGTAACGAGTGCAGCAGATCAATCAGGTTTATGGGGAGTAACAAACGTTCCTAAATTATCGAATGCAGGTGCTACAAATTACAGTAGCCAGGGTGGATCTTCTTGGTTAGTGTGTGCAAATTCTAAAAATAAAGACGTTGCAGCAGACTTTTTAGGAGAAACTTTTGGTGGTAGTGTTGAATTGTATGAAACAATTCTTCCATCCTCTGGTGCATTAGCAACTTACTTACCAGCTGGTGAAAGTGCAGCGTATGCTAATCCTCAAGATTTCTTTGGAGGAGACACCATTTACTTAAAGATTACAGAGTATGCTTCTAAGGTACCACAGGTTTCTTATGGTGTATACAACTATGAAGCAAGAGATGCTATTGGTGCAGCGATTACTAAGATTGTAGCAGGTACAGATTACGATACTGCAATTGGCGAAGCTCAAAAAGAATTAGAATTCCAGATGGGTCAATAAGACTATTCTATAGGAGTACAGTAGAGGGTGTTGTAAGAGGCGATATTAGATTCTTACAGCACCCCCTATGAGAAATGAGGAGGTGCAGGTTTTGAAAAAACGCTTAACCATGGGAAAAAGACGAAAGCTAGTTAGTTGGTTATTCATATTACCTGCTACACTTTTGATTGCTGGCATGAGTTTTTATCCAATGATAAAGGCTTTTCTTCTATCCTTTACAAAAGGGTTTGGGAAGACAAGTGAATTCGTTGGAACCTACAATTATCAAAGGCTATTTCAGGATTCCTTATTTAAAACATCGCTTGGGAATACCTTTATTTATCTGATTTTACAAGTGCCATTGATGCTGTTATTAGCATTAATTTTAGCTTCCTTGTTAAACAATCCGAAGATAAAATGTAAGGGATTATTTCGAACAATGATCTTCTTACCATGTGCAACATCCTTGGTGTCTTATTCTATTATATTTCGTTCTATGTTTGCACTCGATGGATTTGCAAACTCAGTATTAATGAATTTAAATATGATCAGCAGGCCGATTAACTGGCTCGGGGAAATCTGGCCGGCAAGAATTATTATTGTACTTGCAATTACTTGGAGATGGACCGGGTATAATATGATTTTCTATTTATCAGGGTTACAAAACATTGATCCACAGGTCTATGAGGCTGCTAGAATAGATGGTGCGAGTGTATCACAACAATTTCGAAAGATCACAATTCCATTATTACGGCCGATAATCTTATTGACTGCAATTATGTCAACCAATGGGACACTACAGTTATTTGATGAAACAAAGAATTTAACCAATGGTGGACCAGCCAATATGACAATTTCTATTTCACAATACATATATAAATTATCGTTTGAATATTCTCCGCAATTTGGGTATGCAGCAACCATTTCCTTTATTGTATTCTTATTGGTTGCAGTTCTCTCATTCCTTCAGATGAAAGTAGGTGATAAACGTGACTAAAGCTAAAATTAAATATTTCTTTGCTTATGCTTTCTTAATTATTGTTTCGTTTATTTCTATATTTCCACTTCTTTGGATGTTAATCTCAGCGACCAATACAAGTCTTGATGTTATCCGCGGAAAGATGAGTTTTGGTACTGCTATAGTGGATAATTTTAAACAACTTATTCAAACAACCCAAATTGGTCAGGCACTGATAAATTCGTTTCGTAATGCCGCTAGTCTTACTATTATCAGTTTAATCGTGTGCTCACTTGCGGGATATGCATTTGAGATTTATCACGATAAATGGAAAGATGGCGTTATGAAACTCCTGCTTCTTTCTATGATGGTACCATTTGCAGCAACTATGATACCGCTATTTACTTGGTTTGGTAAGATGAATCTCATCAATACGACAGCAGGATTTATGTTACCGTCCATATCCACCGCATTTCTTATCTTTTTATTCCGTCAAAGTTCTAGAAATTTTCCTTATGAAATTGTGGAAGCGGCAAGAATTGAAGGAATGTCAGAGATACGGATTTTTACCAGAATATTTGTACCAATTATGAAACCCACTTATGCAGCAGCAATTACCGTTACCTTTATGAACGCTTGGAATAGTTACCTATGGCCATTGGTTATCTTACAGGATAAAAAAAGCCAGACAATGCCTATCTTAATCTCTAATTTAATTTCAGGCTACACCATTAACTATGGCGTATTAATGCTAGCGGTATCGATCAGTACGTTACCTACCATTATTATTTTCTTCTTATTACAGAAGAATTTTGCGGAAGGTATCACTGGAGCTGTGAAATAAAAAATGACTAGATAAATATTTTAGATCTAAGGAGAAGGAAAAATCCGTCCCCTTGGGTAGGTGCGTCTTAAAATGCTTAAAACACCTATCTTGCGATGCACCTACTTAGATTAACTTTTGTAAAGATAGAACTAATTGATACATCCATAATTTTAGAGTGCAGAAATTACTTATGTTATTAAAAGGCGCTTAAGCGTCAGAATAGAGGTTGTTATGGACAAATTTGTACTTAATATTATACACCGTCCAGAGATGGTACCAGAATATGCAGAGAAGGTTACCGGACATGGAAAAGAGGAAGACATAGCTAGAAAAGATTTATTAACTGAATCGCTCGATATCTTTAGATTTCAGCAGGAAACTGCTCACAAATACGGCTTAAAGACGACGATACAAATGACCTATGCCAGTTTATTTAACGAAGAGGCAATTGCCATAGCAAAAGAACACCATGAGGTGTATGGAGATGAAATCGCATTGTCTTTGTTAGGACTGCCATGTAAGGAGTTCCGAGACAAGTATAAGACAAAGGACTTTTGTATCTGGATGTTTTCTATGGAGGATAAAATCTCAATCGTCAATGATGTGTTTCAGAAGTTTTATGATACCTTTGGGTTCTATCCAGAATCGACAGGTTCTTACTATATGGATGCGGATTTGATTAATTACATAAAGAAACAGTATCCAACGGTTCGGTGTGCGGTTGCAACATGCTTTGAGGAGGGGCCGAAGGCTTACCATACCTGTAATAATTCATGGTATACCTTTATGGACGGAGGCCCTTGGAACCCATGGATACCGTCAAAGCAAAACACTCATGCACCGGCAGCGAATGAAGAAGAGGATAGTGGTATTGTTGCCATTCCTCACTTATCCAGGGATTTGATTGCTTGTTATGATGGGAATGGTTCTAATTTTGGAACTCACCCTCAAAACGTTTTAAGAGGAATGATATATCGTGACGATCAGTATCCATATCTATTTAATATAATTGATCAATACCGTTCTTTAGAGAAATACAATAATGGCTATGCTTATAATATGATGTTTGTTGGCCCAGGTTGGTTAAATAAGATGGGAAGATGGGAGGCTCCATATGAGCTTCTTGCTAAGAGTTATGATGATGGGATGGCTTATTATGGCGAGTTAAAAAAGCAGGGTAAGTTAACCGATATGACGATGGCAGAGTTTGCAGATTATTACCGTGAGAAAAAGACTTATACGGAACCAGAATGTGCATTATGGAAAGATATATTATATGGCTCAGAGAAACAGCTATTTTGGTACCTCGATCCTTTTATGCGTGTCTGTGTGAATATGGATCAAGGCGGTGCGTTAGTGGATTTACGTCCATATGCAGCAAAACTGGAATGGCGGGTAGGAATTGGTACGAAACACATAACCGATGCATCCTATCCATTTCTCATTCAAGAAAAATATCGTGCAGGTTATTTTACACATTATGCAGGCGAGGGAACGATACGAAGTGCTAAGTTAGTCTACAAAGGAGAAGAAGTAGATTTATGTTTGTGCAGAACAAAAGCAAAGTTCTCGAAGGAAGGAAATACTAGGATTCTTACATTAGATCCAGTGGAGATAGAATTCTATGATCTTACTGTGAAATTACAAACAAGGTACTATTTTAGTGAGGGAAGCTCTGAGATAAAGATAGAGCGTACTATCTTAAGCATGTCTAATCCAGAGGCAGAGGTGGACATCAACGAATATATGGTTTGCTGTTATGGAACTACAGAATATTCTGAAGATATGACTGGAATTACGTTAGAGTGCATTGGAAAAAATGATAAAAAGCTGATACCTTATGAATACAAATGCAGAGAAGAATCTTTACAGGGAGCATCGTTGGTAGCTGCTGTGGTTCCACAGATCAAGACGAAAGTATCACTTAGAAGCGATAAAGAGATGTCAACTGGGTATATAAAGGAAGGTTATGCATTTTCGCCGATGTTTACTCTAGGCTATCAGACTACGCTTAAAGATAAGGAGGTATATGCGACATGGCTCAAGCTGGAAAGGGAAGACTAAATTATCGTTGTCCTTCTTGCTTTATGAGAGATATTGATATTGATATGTTTTATGATAAAGAGAAGAAGGAATACTATTGTCTTCGCTGCCAATATACAGGAAGTGAAGAAGATGTTCTTGAGAAAAATGAAATGGCAAGATTTCGTTACCGAAGGATGATGGATCGTATTACAGATTTTGAGTAATTGCTTTAGGAAAATTGCGTGAACGGAAGGAAATGTTGCTACCTAGCAGAGAAGAAGTAAACGTAATATAAGGTATAAGAAAAAAATAACGTAAGATAAGATAAAAATAGGGATGATGAAACATTAAGAGATGAGAAACATAAGAGATAATTGAACAGATGAGAAGATGGGATGAACTTGTATGAGTATACTTGAAAATAATCTAACAGAATGAAGTATTATATCAAAAATTAAGAAGGAGGTAGTTTTGTGGATAAAAAGATGAAAGTATTATCCATAGTTCTCTGCTTCATTATGGTGTTGGCTAGTTTTCAAATGAATACGAAAGAAACAAAAGCATCGTCTAGTTTTGCTTATGGTGCTGATGTAGGCTGGTTAAATCAATTAGAAAACTCAGGGGTTACTTGGGTTGATGATTATGGTTATACAAAAGATGCTCTTCAAATACTAAAAGATCATGGAATTGATTCCATAAGGTTACGCTTGTTTGTAAATCCTCCATCCAATTTTACCTGGACGAAGAAAGATGGAACTACGTGTATTCTAGGATATGCGGATACAGCTGGATTACTATATATGGCGGAACGTGCAAAAACGATGGGATTTCGTATTATGGTAGATTTTCATTACAGTGATCATTTTGCAGATCCTGCTTATCAAGATATTCCGTCTGCGTGGTCGAGTCATGATTTTACTCAGTTAAAGAAAGATGTTTATGATCATACCTACTACGTTATGACTCAGCTTGCCGCAAAGGGAATATATCCAGAATGGGTTCAGGTTGGGAATGAGATTAACAGCGGCATGTTATTACCTTATGGACAGAGCAGTAATAACTTTAGCCAGTTAACTGCGTTATTAAATAGTGGTTATGATGCGGTGAAGGCGGTAAGTAGCTCTACTAAAGTGGTAACACATCTTGCGGATGGGAATAACAATACAACTTTCCGGTGGTTCTTTGATAATTTTATTACCAAATACGGTGGAAAGACGGATGTAATTGGTATGTCATACTATCCTTATTGGATAGGAAGTGACTATACACAATCAATCTCTTATCTAGCAAGCAACTTAAATGATATGGCTTCTCGCTATAATAAAGAGGTTATGGTATGTGAAGTGGGAGGCATAGAATCGAATCCATCCAATACCTATAATCTATTAAAAGCTACTATCGAAAAAGTTAAAGCTGTGCCAAACGGAAAAGGGTTAGGCGTATTTTACTGGGAACCAGAAGCGAATTCCTCAGTACTTCCAGATAGTTATAAACTCGGAGCAACAAGTGTTGTTTCTGGCAAAAAATTAAAATTTACTACTGCCATTGATGCGTTTTATGATTGCCGCTATAATAGCTCGTCATTTGATACCAGCAAAACTTATAAGATCACCAATCGACTTAGCGGTAAAGCAATCAATGTAAGAGGTGGATCAACAAGTAATAATGCAGTCCTCGAGCAATATAGTTATGGAGCGTGGAGTAGTCAAAAGTGGACCTTCTCGTTAAATAGTAGTGGATACTATACCATAAAGAGTGTGTTAAGCAGTAAGGTGATGGATGTATCAGGAGCTTCCACAAACGATGGAGCCAGTGTGATACAGTATACCTCGAATAATGGTAATAACCAACAATGGAGCATGGTTTCCACAGGAGATGGATATTATAAGCTAATCAATCGGGCAAGTGGTAAACTTCTGGCGGTACAAAACTCTTCCTCAGAGGAGAGCGCAGGCTTAGTGCAACAAACAGATTCTAATGCGTGGAACCAGATGTGGAGCCTTGAAGTAGTAAACTAAAGACTAACATAAGGTGATAATCTATTCATCGTCTCTAATTCTAAAACTAGGGTAGCAACTAACTTTTGTGATAAGCCAAGAATATGGACGTGCGGGGGCAGAGGTTCATATTTCTTGGCTTTTATAATATTTATTTTAGTATAGATTTTATAATTTCTATAATTGCTACACCCCAAGGTGAGAGTGATAGGGCTTCGCCATTATGTATCTTCCTATCTTCTAAAAGAAGAGTTCCTGGTAGGTCTTCATAAACTATCGTTTGTGTTTCTCCCGAGAAGTTTAAAAAGTAAATGATCTGGTTACCAAAGGAATTCGTGCCCTCTTTCCTTATCAAAGGGAAGGAAAAGTTAGGGAGGTTTATATGTATTTCCATACAAAGTTTACGTATGATTATCTCTAGTAGCTTGGAGTCAAAATAGGTACCAAGGTAAGTAGCTGTTCCACTTCCGTACTGATTATGTGTAATTGCAGAGTACTTATTCCAAAAAGGATGCTGATAGGTTACCCATTCCTTTGCGGTAGTTACGGAAAGGAGTTCCATCCATTCCTTTGCTTCGTAGGTATCTTCCTGATAGTTTAAATATGTTTTATCTGGTATCGTAAATTGATTATAAGTAAAACCAAAGCAATCGGTTAGGAGATGTGGTTGCTTATCATGGTAGACTTTGAGGTTTTCATTAGAGAATGCGCTCTTAAAGGTCATTAATACATGTCCGCCATTTGAAACATATTCCGTAATTCTTTCTAATGTTTTCTCCGAAGCTGAATATAAAGCTGGAATAACAAGCAAGGAATATTGGTGAAAGGATTCTGAATCAGAAGATAGGATGTCACATTCTAGGTTCAATCGATAAAAAGCATCGTGTAACCACCGAAAGATATCATTGTATTTAAGATCCTTACTGATTGGAAACCATTCAAGCCCTGTGAGAGATTCGTTGCTTAATAAAAAAGCTACACGGCAGGTTTTATCTAGGTGACGAACTCGAGTTCCAATAAGGCTAAGCTCTTTTCCAATGTTAGCTGCTTCTAAATAGGTTGGATTTTCGGAATAATCATGACTTAACAAGCCTTTCCAATAAGTTTCGAAAGAATTATGTATAGAAGAGAAGTGCCAGTACATTACAGAGTCTGCACCACATGCAAGGTGGCTATAAGCTTGCAGACGTAATTGTCCTTCATAAGGTAACCAGGCTGGTTGTCCTTGTGCCTGTGTTTCTAAAAGAAGATAGTTATCTTGTTTTAAACTTCTTGCGATAGCGCCACCAAAAGATATTTCTGCTCCAGTCAGATGATCCTGTGTGGGGTGATAAATATCAATCCCTGCGATATCTAGGCATCTTGCGGCATCAAATTGATTCACAGAAGGTTTTAAGCCAAACGATGCTCCACGCCACTCACAATCAAAATTTTGGGTGAGAAACTGATGCTCTTTTTTATATTCCCTTATGATAGCTGCCTGAAGGTTTAAAAATTCGGTTACGAGTTTTCGCTGGAACTTTTCATATTCAGCACCCAAACTAGCATTAATGGTACCACGAACATTCGGAAAGTCTTCCCAATTGTGAATAGAATTGCTCCAATAAGCGAGACCAAACTCCTGATTTAATTCTTCCAAGGAACAGAATTTTTCTTTTAGATATTCCATGAACTTTTGTTGCGCATAGTTAGTACAGGTATCATAGTGATTGGTTTCATTGTCAATTTGAAAACCTAGGATGGTAGAACGGTCCTTAATGTGTTCTAGCATAGCACGAACAACGCGCGAAACGTGGAAGAGATAATGTGGATTGGCTAAATCTATATTTTGTCTTCTACCATACAATTCTTCCCCGTGATGGGTAATAGCAAGGATGTCGGGATGTTTTTTTGATAACCAGGAAGGTATTGCATAAGATGGAGTTCCGATAATGACATTCATCTGATATTTTTCGCTAGCATCTAACATAAGATCAAGAGAAGTAAAGTCAAAGACATTGTCACTTGGCTCTAAGGTACTCCAAGTGGATTCCGCAATACGGATGGTATTCATGCCGGCGTTTTTCATCATCTGCATGTCTTCCTCCATACGCTCATAAGGTAGATATTCGTAATAATAGGCTGCTCCAAATAGGATTGAATCGGTACTTATTTTCATAAATGGTATCTCCTTTTTTATAAGTTGACGTTTTACAGGAAAGCTGTTATTATTAATTTGTGCAACCGATTGCGCATAATTATTATAACATAGAAAGTGGCTCGAGTAAATCCCTATGAGTTGATACAAAACGACTTAATTGCATAATCTTCAATTGCGCTAATGTATGCGCAGAACTGGAGGCTAATTTGAAAAAAGTAAAATCAAAAGGAACTTTTTTAAATTTTAATAGTATTCGTTTTCGGGTATTAGTATCTTATCTTTTATTGTTAGGGTTTGTTATTATGGTGGGAGTGTTATCCTATGTGAATGCATCCAATACCATTATCGAAAACTACCAAAGTTCCACTAAGCAATCGTTAGATTTATTAAGAGAACATATAGAGTATGGGTTTGATTCCGTAGAAGCAACTGCGGTAGAATATCTGGTGGATGAAGGGCTAAACGAATATTTAAGCGGTGCCTATGAAGCGGATAAGAATCAACATAATAAATATTATACAGATAAGAAATCAGAGCTTATAACGAAAGCATCTGCGAATCAGTTTATTAGTAATATTTATTTTTTTAATGATTCTGTGTTTTCTTTATCAACGAATAAAAAATCCACACTAGGGATGTACTCTTTGTATAAGAATAGTAATCAGGGTGAAAAGGCTTTACAAAATAAAAATACATATGCATGGGTAAAAGAAGGCTCAGTTATTGATGATACCCTGCAAATATCAGGAGAATCTTATGCAGTTCGAATGATTAAAGCATTTTATGATAAGGATGCGTTCTTGGCAATTGATATCAAGGCAGAGGCTATCCTAGATATCATTAATAAGATCGAGATTGGGGAGGGCGGTTATCTAAGTTTTATAAGCCCTGACGGAATGGAACTTCATCATGATGGAGTTTGGGAGAAACTAATTGTTAATACCGAATTTTATCAAAAGGCTAGGGAAAGTTTAAACAAGGAAGGTGTGTACGAGGATGTTGAATTCTTAGGAAAAGACTATATGTTTTTATATGAAATAGTAGGAGATACTGACTCGATGGTGTGTGCTCTCATTCCACATAGTGTTTTGTTACAACAGGCAGCAAGCATAAAATATGTAACAATAGCTGCAATGTTTGTGGCAAGTGTACTCGTAATTTTGATTGGAGGTAGTATCTATCTAAGAATCAGTGGATCCATGAAATACATGATTACAAATATGAAACTAATAGCCAGAGGCCAGATAACAACCAGATTTCAACGAAAGCATAAGGATGAGTTTATGGAGTTATCCAGCCATCTAAACAGTATGATGGATGGAATTTTAGGCCTAATATTAGAGGTAAAATCAGTTAGTAGTCAAGTGCTAGTAATTTCCGAAAAGGTATCGAAATCTTCTGAAGTATTTGCAGAATCTACAAGTCAGATTTCTTGTGCTATGAACGACATTGAAGGAGGCTTAACGAGTCAGGCAACCGATACCGTATCCTGTATGAGTAAGTTAGATGATTTAGCCTCACAAATTGGTCATGTGGATGAAGGAACTAGAAAAATGCAACTGATTGCAGATAAGACCAAGGAATCTATCGAGGAAAGTCTTTGTCAAATGGAAGTGTTAAGAGAAAAGGCAACCAAAACAAATCAAATCACGCAAACAGTTATTGAAACAATTAAAGAATTACATCGTCAGTCTAGTGCAATTGGACGGATAATTAATACCATTAATGAAATCGCGGATGAAACTACATTACTTTCTTTGAATGCTTCGATTGAAGCAGCGAGAGCTGGTGAGGCGGGACGTGGATTCTTGGTGGTAGCAGAAGAGATTAAGAAGCTGGCAACGCAATCCATCACAGCAACGAACGAGGTACGAGTCATTGTTGAAAATATTAATAAGACTACGAAATCCGCCGTGACAAACGCAGAGTTAGCAGGTGATACAATTACATTACAAGAACAGGCTGTTCAGGATACCAAGGGTGCATTTGATGATTTAAAATTCGAAGTAGAAAATTTAATAGAAACGATTCATGATATTTATCAACGGGTAAACTCCATGCAGGCGAAAAAGCAAGAATCTTTAATGGATATGGAAAATATATCAGCGGTTATTGAAGAGATTGTTTCTTCTGCAACTTCTGTAAGTGAAAAAACGCTTAGTCAATCAGAAACAGCGCAAAGCTTATATAAAACATCAGAAGAGATGGTATGGCAAGCAAATGAGTTAAAGAGTACAATGGAGCAGTTCTCTATTGAATCATAAGAAAAAGTAAGATAAGATATAATTTAGGGAAAATTACAATGAAATGTAAGGATAAGAGGTGTTTATCGGTGGGACAGAATTCATTTTACGGATATGGACAAAAGAAAATTACGATAGATGACGTGGCGAATGCATTAGGAGTATCAAAAACAACAGTTTCAAGAGCAGTATCTGGAAAAGGTCGAGTAGGTGAAAGTACAAGGAATCGTGTACTAAATTATATTGCTGAGAACAACTATAAGCCAAACCTCATTGCGAAAAGCTTGGCAGAATCCAAGACATTTAATATCGCAGTAGTCATACCAGGTGACTATAATCTGGTTGATTTGCCTTTCTTCCAAAAATGCCTCATGGGAATTAGTGAATTTGCATCCACCTTTAATTATGATGTCTTAATGTGTGTATGTTATGAAAATGATTTGTCTCAACTGGAACGTATCATTGATAATCATAAGGTGGATGGCGTGATTTTAACCAGAACTTTAGTGGATGACAAGCCTGAAAAGTATTTAATAGAAAAAGGAGTTCCTTTTGTTGTTATTGGAACGTCATTAAATGATGATGTGATTCAGGTGGATAATGATCACCGCAGTGCATGTAAGGAAATGACAAGCCTTATGCTTATGAAAGGTTATAAAAGAATTGGTTTAATCGGAGGAGATGAATCTCATATTGTTACGTTAAGTCGTTATTCAGGATATGAGGATGCCTTATTAGAGGCTGGAATCCATGTAGATAAGCAAATTGTACATCTTAATGTGCTAACCAATATTGTAGCTGAGAAGTCTGCACTGGAGCTTGTAGATAAGCATGTGGATGCGATTATCTGTATGGATGATACGATTTGTTCTTATGTATTAAAAGCTTTTTATAGCAAAGGTATCCAGGTGCCAGAGGATGTGAAGTTACTTTCTTTTTATAACAGTATGATATTAGAAAACCGCAATATCTCTATCACAACGTTACAGTTTGATGTAAAGGAGCTAGGCGTTGAGACTTGTAAGGTACTGATTAATTATTTAAATGGTGCTACGATAGAGAAAAAAACGTTACTAAGATATGAGGTTATTTTAAAGGAATCAACAAAATAACCAACAAAATAACCAACAGAATAATCAACATAATAAGATAAGGCTTTTGCAGAATAAGGAGTATTTCTTAAAATACTAGATTAATTTGCAAGAGCCTATTTTTATAGAACTCAAACTCGTGAGGAAATTTGTGAGAACTTTATTTTTACTGATGAAGAATCTAGTAAGAACTTCATTTACAGAAGAAAAACTGGTGTAGAATCTAGTAAGGACTACATTTACAGAAGATAAACTGGTGTAGAATCTAGTAAGGACTTTATTTACAGAAGATAAACTGCTAGGAATCTTGTAAGAGCTTTATTTGTGGTAGGATAGAAATTTTATATGGAATCTATACTATCTTATCTGTAATAGTTTAAGTTGCAAAAGCATAGTTATAAGAGTTATGATACTAATGATGTAGAAATATTACATAGGTTTTTGTTAACATTAGGATTTTTTATGGAGCTAACTCTATACGGTGAGCTACATAGGATGAAAGTTTAGTAAAAATATAAAAATGCTATGATACTTTTACAAAGCTTATATCTTTCCATTCAAAATAGGCGCTATATCGCCAGAAATGAGGTTAATATTATGAAAGTAATACTGATAAACGGAAGCCCGCACGAAAAGGGATGTACTTATACAGCGCTTATGGAAGTATCGAAAACGCTGCTAGAAGAAGGCATAGAAACCGAGTTTTTTTGGATTGGTACGAAACCGATTGCTGGATGTATTGCCTGTAGAAGCTGTGCAAAAACAGGACATTGTGTATTTGACGATAAGGTAAATGAGTTTCTTAATATAGCAAAAGGGGCAGATGGCTTTGTTTTTGGTACACCAGTGCATTATGCAGGCGCAAGCGGTGCGATAACGTCCTTTATGGATCGTGTCTTCTACTGCGATTCTTTAGGGAAAGGAAATACGACATTTTATATGAAACCAGCAGCAGCCGTAATTTCTGCAAGAAGAGCAGGGACTACATCAACATTTGATCAGCTCATAAAATATTTTACAATTAAAGAAATGCCTGTGGTTTCCTCAAGATACTGGAATATGGTTCATGGGGCTAAACCAGAGGATGTATTAAAAGATGAAGAGGGCTTATATACCATGCGAGTATTGGCAAGAAATATGGCATTTCTCTTACAATGTAAAGAAGCTGGTAGGAAGGCAGGAGTGTTGCTTCCTAAACGCGAGGAAGCTGTTTTTACTAATTTTATACGGGAATAATTTTATAGTAGGTGTGAAAGAATGGTTGTTGAGAAGAAAATTTCATTCAGTAATTAATCCTGAAGGGAAGAGTTATTACTAATGTAAAAGGAACTAAAGCGATGGAATTGAGGATATAAGGTGGAAGATAAGAAGTGGTATCTATGAACTTTATCTATAGAAACTACAATTTTGTTGTGCTATAATAGTCCTATTCGCTTTTATGAAAGGATAAGTTAAAAAAAAGCTTATTCCCTGGAAGAAAGATAATAGGAGGAGAGGAATGACAAATCTATTAGTAAAGCTATTCGTAAAAAATAGTGAGGAAATTCATGATCAAAAAGTACGTACTTCCTATGGGATACTTACTAGTATTGTCGGAATAATTTGTAATCTGATTCTTTTTCTATGTAAGTTTACCATTGGGTTTCTAATCAATAGTATTTCTGTAACAGCAGATGCTTTTAATAACCTGTCAGACTCCGCATCATCACTAATTAGTTTGGTAGGGGTGAAATTAGCGAGTAGGCCAGCAGATAAGGAGCATCCATTCGGGCATGGAAGATATGAGTATGTTTCAGCCCTTATTGTAGCTTTCTTAGTATTACAGGTAGGTTTTACTTGCTTTAAAAGTTCTGTGAATAAGATTTTACATCCTGAAAGTACTTCATTTGCGATGATTTCTATTATCATACTGTTTCTATCCATTTTTTTAAAAGCTTGGTTATCCTTTTTTAATCGAAAGCTTGGAAATCGAATAAATTCTTCCGTAATGAAGGCAACAGCAGCTGATGCATTAGGTGATGTACTAATTACCTCTGCGACAGTAATTTCTTTGTTTATTGGCCATTTTACAGGGTTAAGAGTGGATGGATATATGGGTGCGGCAGTATCTATTTTCGTTCTTATTTCTGGATTTAATATAGCAAAAGATACGCTAGAACCATTGATTGGTCAAGCAATTGACCCGAAACTTTATAAGATGATAGTGAAAAAGGTAATGGAATATCCTTATATTATAGGAACCCATGACTTGGTTGCGCATAATTATGGGCCATCTCATATCATGGCTACCATTCACTGTGAAGTACCGAATGATATCTCTATGGAGGATGCTCATGAAGTAATTGACAAAATAGAACGAGATATGTTAAGAGATGAGAATATCTTTTTGGTCATCCATATGGATCCGGTAGAGGTTAATAACGAAAAAGTAAAAGAAATTCGGGTTCAGGTCACAAAAAAGGTGAAAGAGTTAGAAGAAAAGGCGACCATACATGATTTTCGTGTGGTCAATGGAGAATCACAAATTAATCTTATCTTTGATTTGGTATTACCGCATCATTATAAACCGAAGGAAGAAGAGGAACTACTTTTTGAGTTATTGGAGCGTATTAAAGAACTTGATGAACGATATCAATGTGTTATTACCATAGAGAATAGCTTTATTGCAGAAGAATGATCACTTTAACTAAAAGGAGTTAGCTGCTAATTCAGAATGTACTTAAATCATCATAGAATAACATTAGGTTAAAGGAATTATGATAATGAACAGGTGATTTACAACCCTTAGTCTTGAGATGTCTCTTAGAAAAGAGACTATCTCTTGTTTAAGGGATACGTGATGCATACTTTGTCTGTGTTTATTGATAAAAAGTGAGAGATTCGGAAAACATAGGGAAGAAATGAGAGTTAATTACCGTGGCATAAATTGGTATAAAAAAATGAAAAATAGGACTTGCAAAATACATCCCCATGAGTTATAATATCATTCGTGGCTGACAAATGACAGGCTACAAAAAATAAAAAATTGGGCTATCGCCAAACGGTAAGGCACTGGATTCTGATTCCAGCATCTCAAGGTTCGAATCCTTGTAGCCCAGCTTTAATCACCTTGGAAGAATTTCTTTCAAGGTTTTTTTATTTTCTCCTACTTTTTTCTCCTACCTTACATTTTCTCTTCCTTTCATTTCTCTTACTATCAATTTCTCTACCTTTTAGTTTCTATTGCTTTTCATTTTCCTCTTGCTTTTTCTTTGTTTCAAGTTATAATGAAAGTATAAATGAAAAATATTTTTGTTATTTTTGCTTAATCTTGTCATTTTTTGAAAAAAATTTTCAAAACTGAAGATGTGGAGGTAATTATGAAAGTAATTCATGCAACAAGTTATAGCGACTTGAGTAGAAAAGCAGCAAATATTATTTCGGCTCAGGTTATTTTAAAACCACATAGTGTATTAGGGCTTGCAACTGGATCTACACCAATCGGTACATACAAACAAATTATTGAATGGTATAACAAGGGAGATATCGATTTCTCAAGTACGATTACCGTTAATTTAGATGAATATGTGGGATTAGCACCAACGAATGAACAAAGTTATCGTTATTTTATGAATGAAAATTTATTCCGACATATTAATGTTCCACTAGAAAATACTCATGTTCCTAGTGGATTGGCAGAGGATATGGAAGCGGAGTGTGTGAATTATGATGCTTTAATCACAAACTTAGGTGGAATTGATCTACAGTTACTAGGTATTGGACACAATGGACACATAGGATTTAATGAGCCAAACAATGCTTTTGAGAAGACGACCCATATTGTTTCCTTGGGTGAGTCAACTATTCAAGCGAATGCTAGATTCTTTGACGACATTAAAGAAGTACCGAATAAAGCTATCACGATGGGAATTAAATCGATTATGCAGGCAAAAAAGATACTTTTAATTGCAAATGGTCCGGATAAAAAAGACATCATTGAAAAAGCATTATATGGGCCGGTAACTCCAAGTGTACCGGCATCTATTCTACAGCTACATCCGGATTTAACCGTTATCTGTTGTTTTGAATAGAAAGAAGGTGGCCTATGATATTACGACATGGGGAAGTTTTTATTGATGGAAAGTTTGAACGAAAAGATATCCTTGTTGAGGATGGATTGGTAAAGGAAATATCAGAGACAATAAAAGGAGACGGGAAGGAAGTAGACTGCACTGGCTTACGTATCGTACCTGGATTCTTTGATATCCATACACATGGTTGTTTATCTTATGATTTTTCTAAATCAGGTCCAGAAGAAATCAAAGAGATGTGTCAGTATTATGCAAAGCATGGAGTAACCTCAGTACTTGCAACAACAATGACAAACGAGGAGAAACAATATCACCAGGCAATGGTTTACCTAAAAGAAGTTATGGATGGTCAGAAAGAACACCCAGATACAAAAGAGGCTGCTATTGAAGGCATTAATATGGAAGGACCATTCTTTGGTATAGAGAAGAAGGGTGCACATGATCCTCAGTATTTAAGAAGAATTTCTCAGGACTTATTTGATGAATATAATACGTTATCCGGAAACGCAATTCGTCTAGTAGACATAGACCCAACGTTAGATGGAGCTGTGGAATTTATTCAAAGGAATAAGGAGTTCTTTACGATATCCTTAGCGCACACAATGAGCACCTTTGATCAGGCAGAAGTTGCAGTGAAAGCTGGTGCGACTCATGTTACTCATTTATTTAATGCAATGAGGCCAATGCTTCATCGTGAACCGGGGCTTGTTGGTGCAGTAAGTGAGTTTGGTTTAAATGCAGAAATTATCTGTGATGGAATTCATATTCATCCAGCGGTTGTAAAGCTGATGTTTAAAGCTGTGCCGGAACAGATGATTTTAATCTCTGACTCAATCAATCCAACCGGTTTGCCAGATGGTGAATACGTGGCAGGAGGATTGCCAATCACAGTAAAGGATAATAAAGCATTCTTAAGAGATGGTACCCTTGCAGGCTCTACCATAACACTTTTTGATGCAGTTAAGAATGCAATATCTTTTGGTATTCCTACAGAGCAAGCGATTCTTAGTGCGAGTTATTATCCTGCAAAGTCACTTCATTTAGAAGATACGGTAGGAAGCATTGGTGTGGGTAGAAAAGCGGATTTACTACTTGTGGATAGTGATTTTAATTTAAAACAAGTTTATGTAAGAGGAAATGAGATTTAATATTTAAAATTTAACATAGGAACGTAATCAAAGAGGAGCCAATTATATGGGGCTCCTCTTTTTAGGTGTAATCGCTATGCCAATACAGACGGATACTGTATAATAATAAGGTTTCTGATGCTGGGGATACTGTCTTGGTATCCTATTTTTTGCGCGCAAAACATGGAAACCTGCCTTTTATGGAATACAAGCTTTGCGTCGCCGGCGAAAGGAATGTCATAGTATACTACTTTTCCTGATACTCTTTTGATGCTACTGCCTTCATTCCATATACCCCTGCAAGATTACCCAAGGTAGCTAGAGCTATTTTAACACCATGGAAACTTGCTACTGTATTTTCCTTGATGATTTTATTTAGCTTTTCTAAGATATAAGATTGAGTCATGATACCACCACCTAGAACAATTAAGGATGGGTTAAAGACATAAATTAAATTAATCAGTCCATAACTAATTTCTTCTATCCAGTGGTCAATGAGTCTTTTGGCATCTTCACTCTCGTGATCAAAAGCAGAAAAAATAGCTTTTCCATTAACGAATTCAGGATTATGTTCTTTCGCAGTACGAATAAGGGCTGTTGTAGAAGCATATTGTTCATAACATCCGAAGGAACCGCAACCACATGGAAGACCGCCAGGATGTGTAACCATATGTCCCATCTCAGCTGCAACACCTTGTGTGCCTTTATAAAGCTGATGATTTAAAAAGATAGCACCACCAATCCCTGTTCCATAGGTAAGACATAGAAAATCGCTTTCGCCCTTGCCAGCACCATAAATCGCTTCTCCAATCGCTGCAGCATTAACATCATTTTCTACACATACCGGAACCTTAAATTTATCTTCTAGAAGTTTCTTTAATTCCATTCCGGTATAGTTTGGAATGTTTTCATTGGCATAAAGTATAGTTCCGGTTTCGGAGTCTACCTGACCTGCGGTACTAATACCGATGGCATCATAAGTATACTGATTACCAATTTTCGTAATGATGGAATTGATATTTTCTAAGACCTTATTCCCTCCAAGAGAGGCTTCGGAAGGGATTGTGTCATCAAAAACTAAGATGTCTTTATCAAAGTAAGCGTATTTCATAGCTGTGCCACCAATATCAAGCGTAATAATTTTCATAAGATCCCCCATTCTAGTGCTCAGGCACCATATAATAACTTCTGGCTAATCATATTTTTATTCTTAACATAACATAAAATTTAGTTGGTATGGTTTCTATGCTAATTATAGCATTTTATGAATAGATAGCAATAAAAATAAAAAAATTTTCCTTTTTCAAAAACTAAAAAGATAAATTACATAAAAAATATCAATTTTATCCCTTGACTTTTTGGCAATATGCACTTAAAATAAAGATAAATAAAAAATATTTTCACCAATGATGAGAAAAAATGCGAAAAATAGTGGAAATAATTTTCATAATTGTCACTGATGAACTTCCTAGGAGGTTAGGAGATGAAAACAGAACGACCAGTGGATAAAAACATGATGGGGAATGAAGCCAAAGAGGAAAGGGATATCACTTGGCTCTCCGTAGAGGATGATAGGCTTCGGCTATCAGGATTTGCATTTTTTAAGGAAGACCATAAGTTAGAAAGAATTCCTGATAGATTTAAAAGTGTATTAAAAGAAGTTAATCCATGTCTTAATGAGCTTGGAGTACATACAGCAGGAGGGCAGCTATCCTTTCGATCCAACACCTCCAGAGTTTTTATTAAGGCGAAGATAACTACAATTCCGAATATGGTGAATATGACACCGGTTGCTCAATGCGGATTTGACTGTTATATCGGTGATAACCCTAAGGATTTACGATTTTTTGGTATTACAAAGTTTGATACGAGTAAAAGTGAGTATATGTGCGAGGTTGTATCTAAACTAGATTCAACAAAAATGAAAGAATTTTTATTTCATTTTCCGCTTTATGCAGGAGTAATTGAATTAGAAATAGGAATCGACAGTGATGCTTTAATTACTCTTCCTACCCCATACGAAAAAGAAGGAAAACTTATCTTTTATGGAACTAGTATTACTCAGGGTGGTTGTGCAAGCAGGCCAGGAATGGCATACACTAATTATTTAGCAAGAAAGCTAAATCTCGAACATTGTAATTTTGGTTTTTCCGGAAATGGGCTAGGAGAATATGAGGTTGCGAAGATGCTCTCTGATATAGAGCAGCCACTTCTTTATATCATTGATTATGAAGCAAATTCCGGAACCAATGGAAGAATGGTAAAATCCCTGAATGATTTTATCGGATGTCTTAGAGAACACCATAGAGAGGTACCAATCTTAGTGGTATCCAGAGTTCCTTATTTAATGGATCATCTGGATGAAATAACGGGGACTTTAAGGAATAACTTAAGAGAGTTTCAGAGAGGGACTGTTGAAAAATTAAGAACACTTGGTGATAATGCTATCTACTTTTTAGATGGGTATACACTTTGGGGGGATGACTTTGATGAGTACACGGTCGATTTTATTCACCCAACTGATTTAGGATTTTATTTTATGGGAAAAGGATTGGAGCCAATCATAAGAGAAATACTGAAGGAACACTAACATCAATTGCATGTGAAAAGAAGAGGTATAAAATTGTTTTATTTCACATTGTGAAACAACTTTGGCTTGAGGAAGGAGAAGCTTTTATGATTTCGTTTCATTTATTGGCAAGTCAAACATGGCAATATGAGCTGATTGAGGAGTTAGAAAAAACCTTACCGTTTACCCTTTCTAAGGAAGGATTACCAGTAGAGGTGAAACAGCAGGGTATTGGGATTCATGTTACAAAAAAGAATGATGTAAGACAAATAACTGTGGGGAATAAAAATGAGTTAGCGAGAGCTTGGTATCTCATGCTTCGTAATGATTCCCTTAACGAATATGAGATCAAGGAACAACTAAGCTTTCAGGATCTGGGGGTTATGCTTGATTGTTCCAGAAATGCAGTGATGAAGCTGCCTACACTATTTGAGTACATAAGACAATTAGCAGTATTTGGCTATCAAAGCTTACAGCTTTATACCGAGGATACAATAAAGGTTCCCGAAGAACCGTATTTTGGTTATATGCGTGGAGCTTATACAAAAGAAGAAATAAAACAGATTGATACCTATTGTTCATTCTTTGGTATGGAATTAGTTCCTTGCATACAAACCTTAGCACACATTAATCAGATAACTAGGTATGAACGCTACGAAGACATTATCGATGTAAATGATATTTTCTTAGTTGGAAACGAAAAAACTTATCAATTAATTGAACGAATTGTTGCAACAGCTTCGGAATGTTTTACTTCAAGAAGAATCAACATTGGCATGGATGAAGCACATATGCTTGGTTTAGGAAAGTACCTTGATCAACATGGCTATCAGAATCGCTTTACCATTATGGTGGAGCATTTAAAAAGAGTTCAGGAAATTTTACATCGTTATGGATTTACGGCAATGATGTGGAGTGATATGTTTTTTAGATTACTTGCAAACGGCGAATATTATTCTCTAAAGGAAGAACAGTTAAACAATGACTTATTACAGCATGTACCTAAAGATATTGAATTAGTTTACTGGGATTATTATTCAAGAGATTACGAGCATTATGAGCAGAACTTAGCAACACACTTTAGGATTTCAGACCGCATAGGTTTTGCTGCCGGTGCATGGAAATGGACTGGATTTGCACCAGAGAACAGTTATAGTCAGGTGGCTGGCCTACAGGCAATGAAGGCATGTGTAGAAAAGGGAGTAAAAACGTTCTTAGTAACCTGCTGGGGAGATAACGGAGCAGAAGCAAGTGCTTTCTCAGTATTGCCAACCTTATTCTTCTATTCGGAATTAGCTTATGGGTTTGAACAGCTGATTAATAAAGATTTTACCAAAGAGAAGGAATACAATGAATATTTTAAGGTTGCAACTGGAATTTCATGGACAGAGTATATGCTTCTTGATAGTCCTAACGAAGTATTTACGGAAACAGATTATACACACAGCAATGCATGCAAATTCTTATTGTACAATGATGTTCTTATAGGAACATTTGACTCCATTGTGAAAAGTGAGATAAAAAAAACCTATCAAGAAAAGAAGACTAAATTAGCCGCGGTGGCGGAAACGAATACGAGATATTCGTATCTGTTTCAAACGCTATCAAGTTTATGTTTCCTATTAGAAGAGAAATCAGACTTAGGGGTCCAGATAAAACACGCATATGATAAGAAGGATTTCATAAGATTACGAGAAATTGCAGAGGTTAAAATTCCGGAAGTAATCAAAAGGCTTGATCAGTTTAAACGAGATTTTCGGTATCAATGGCATAAGGAGAACAAATCCTTTGGCTTTGAAATACAGTTGATACGTCTTGGCGGATTAAAGGAAAGACTTTACTATGCTAAGGAACAGATTTTACTATGGACGGAAGGGGGCATTGAACAGATCGACGAATTAGAAGTGGAGAGACTTCCATTTGCTTACTTCGAAGAGGATGACGGAAGTAAGTTGAATTATAATTTGTGGAACGTTATTGTGTCACCGGCTGTTATGGGATGAGGACAGACGAAATTTAAAAGGAGGATTTTATCATGATGAACAAAAAATTTAAAAAAATTGCATCAATGCTCTTAGTTGGCGCAATGGTAGTTTCTATGGCTGCCTGCGGTAAAAAGAATGATGGAAATGAGAATGGCAATCAGGGTAACAATGAAGGAAATAATCAGACAGAGTCAACTGGAACTCCTGCTCCGGACAAAGAGGAAACACCAAAATCTTTGGCGGATTATCCTAAGGTAGATTCCTTTAACTACTACAATCTTGCAGCAGGTATTACAGACGAAGAGTTCAATGCACTTGAATTAGCAAAATTAGTAGAGGAACAAACCGGTTACAAGGTTACTTATACACAGTCTCCAGCAGATCCAACCGATATGCAGACTGCAATTACAAACATCTTTATGTTAAAGCAGGACTATCAGGCTGTAAAGGTTAGTAAAGACCAATTCTATACTTTACTTGCAATGGATGCTTTAAAACCAATTACAAAATATGTAGAAGGCTCTACGAACTTAAAAGAACAGATTTCTGAGTTTGGTTGGGGAACTGCAACTAAAGATGGCGAAATCTATGCTATCCCTCAAAAGAATGCATTTCCAAGTACGGATGTAGGCATCTGTTACCGTAAAGACTGGTTAGAGGAATACAATGCAGCAAATGAAAGTGCTCAGATACCAGTTCCATCCGAAGAAAATGGATTTTCCATGTCTTTATCAGATTTTAAAGCAATGTTAACATACTTTTCTACCAAGGTTCCAGAAGGTGGATACGCTATGGCGATTGATACAAATGGTGTATATATAGAGAATATATTACCAGCATTCGGTATCTATCAGGAGTGGGCAGATATTGACGGAAAACTTACTTATGTAGTAAATCAGCCAGGTTTTGCTGATTATGCTGCTTATATGGAAGACTTATACGACAGTGGCTTAATTCTTTACCAAGCAACTGCTGATGATGCAGGTGCAGTAAAATCACTTCAGTCTAGAACAGTGGGTGCAGGACGTATTGCTCACTGGAATGCATTTGCAATTGAAACTACAAATGCACCAGAAGGCACAGACCTTTCTACTTATACAGATAACAGCATCGGTTATATCTCTGCACTTGTTCCAGATGATTGCAAGGGTGACAAAGAAAAAGTAAGAATTTTTGCAAGAGAAGGTTATGCTTACTATACCGTAGTTCCTAACTTTGCAACAGAAGAGCAGGCAGCAGCGTTAGTAGATTTCGCAGATAAGAAGTTAGAAAAAGATTTCTTCCTTAAATTAGTACTTGGTACAGAGGGAGAGACCTATAGCGTAGAAGATGGTCAGTACTATCCAGTACTTCCAGCATTCAATGACAAACAGGGCTTCTCTGATAAATTTATTGATGGTACAAGAGAAGATGACTATGCAGCTTACTGGTTATGCCGTACTAGAAAGACAGCAGCGCAAGATAAGATGTTTAGCCAGTCTAACTACAACATTGGTGCTACTGGAATCCAGAGTCCTATCAGTGTAATGCCTCCAAACGAAGCTTATGATACTTATTACAATGCAGCAAATATTGAGGTTAAGAATGCAATTGTAATCTCTATGTATCAAAAGAACGTTCCATTCGATTTAGCAGCAGTTCAGGCAAAATTTGATGAATTTGAAGGTCAGGCTATTACAGAATCAGTAAATAGCTGGTATGGTTCTTGGGAAATGAAAGATCAGTTTAATCCAGTAAAAGCAAGATAAAAGCAATTTTCACTATGGATTAAGGCAGGGAAGAAATAACAAAGTGGATTTTGGATATCTGCTTTGACAGGTTGGGGCATTTGCAAAGAAATAACTGCAACAGCCCCAATCGTTTAAAATATAGCATCACCTGAATACGTAGGTGTCTGACAAGGAGGGTAAGGCCACTACGTATTCCGGTGATGGAACTTAAGGAGGTAAACCAAAGTGGTTAGGATATTGAAAAAAGAAAAGCAAAAGACAGGGAAAGAAAGCTTTCGTAATCAGATGAAGCAACACGGCAATCTATTCATCTTCTACATTCCAGCAGTGGTATTTTCCATATTGTTTGCTTACATACCGATGGCTGGTCTTATCATGGCTTTTAAAGAGAATCCGAATCTTTTGGGAAGTTCATCCGCAATTCAGGGAATTATAGATGCAAAATGGGTTGGCTTAGATAATTTTATTAAGATATTTAGCAAACAAGAGGTTCTCAATGCACTACGTAACACCTTAATTATCAGTACATTAAAAATTGTTATCGTTTTCCCAATCCCGATTGCATTAGCAATTCTTATTAACGAAATGCGTGGAAAAGCAATTAGAAAGTCTTTAGAAGTATCGATGTATATTCCTTATTTCTTATCTTGGGCAACCATTGGTGGTATCTTCATTGCCCTATTAAATAAGGATACTGGTTTAGTAAACAATATGTTAGCTTATTTTGGACATGACCGTGTAGGGTTTACTACAAGCAATGATACGTTCCGTTCTGTAATAGTATCAACTACAGCTTGGAAAGATATTGGATGGAGTACCATTACCTATATGGCTGCAATAACAGCACTCGATCGTAATCAAATTGAAGCTGCAAAGATTGACGGTGCGAGTAAATGGCAACAGATTCGTTATGTAACCTTACCAGGAATTATGCCAGTGATAGCAGTTATGTTAATTCTTAGAATTGGTTATATGATGGATGCAGGTTTTGAGCAAGTATTCGTATTCTATTCTCCATATATTCAGGCAAGTGGTGATATTCTTGGAACTTATACTTACCGTTTGGTAAGAGAAGCAGCGTTGATTCCACAATATGCGCTATCAACTGCTGTTGGATTCTTTAATTCAGTTGTAGCATTAATCTTAGTGGTCGGTGGTAACTTCATATCTAAAAAGTTCTTCAACCGCGGAATATGGTAGGAGGGATTATAGATGATAAAGAATAAAGTAAAAGCTAAATTTACCAAAGAAGAAAGAATTAAAAATCATATCCGTAGGGCGATGTTTCTTTGTCTTATGATATCTCTCGGTATACTATTTGCGCAATTTATTGATAAGCGCTTTAGTGATAGTGTAAAACGTGGTATGGACATTGCCTTCGTAATCTTGTGGGCAGCTATGACAATAGAAGGAGTTATTCGTATTCTTCGTATTAGTAAGAAATCAGGATTTAGAGAATATCTTAAGTTTGATAAAGCGGAATTTCTATATCTGATAGGATCAGCAGTGATAGTTCCAGCTTCCTTATTTGTACCAGGCTTTCTTGGGTTTCGATTTATCTGTATCTTGAAGTTACCGAATGTGCTTCGTAGATATAACGATGAGAATGTATTTCAGATTATAGCAAAAGGAATAGCAGTTTTATTAATACTTTTCTTTATCGTACCTTTTTTGAATGTATTTGCGAATGCACTATCTGCACCAGGGCAAGTTATAAATGTAGTTCCAAAAAACATTGATCTATTCGCGATTAAGTATGTTCTTGCAGACAAGGCATTCCTACGATCCTTTGGAAACTCAATCTTCATCACCTTAGTAGGAACTTTAATCTCTGTGGTTTCTATGGCGATGGCAGCTTATCCACTTTCTAAGCCACATATGCCACTTAGAAAAACTATGATGATGTTCTTTATGATTGTAATGCTTTTCTCTGGTGGTATTGCACCAAATATTTTACTTATGAATTCACTTGGCCTGATGGATACCATATGGGCATTAATCTTACCATCAGTCGTTATGGTTTATTATTTAATGTTATTAAAAGGTTTCTATGAAAGTATTCCGGCAGAATTAGAAGAATCTGCGAAGTTAGATGGTGCAAATAATTTTAGTATTCTTTTTAAGATTATTATACCAATTGCTTCTCCTATGATTGCAACAGTATCCTTCTTTACTGCAATCTCCTACTGGAACAACATTAACAATTCTATTCTTTATGTAACCAATAACAAGTCCATCTATCCGGTTCCTATGTACATTAAGAACTTCCTTGGTCAAAATCCAATGGAGGTTGCTATGAACAATCCGACGTTATTAACCTATTGGGATGGAATTAAGATGAGTTATATATTAATGTCAATTGTACCGATTGCTATAGCGTATCCATTTATCTTTAAATATTTAAAGAATGATGTGTCAGCAGGTGCTGTAAAGGGTTAACTAAGAAGCTTGCTATAACAGCGAATAAAGAGGAAAAGTATCAGAGTATTAAAATATACACAGCAAATAGGTGCCTGCGTAATACTTAGCGAAAATAATATGCACAAAACGCAGGAATGGAGGTAAGTATGAAGTATGATATTGCAATTATTGGTGGCAGTTTAGGTGGTGTTCAAGCTGCAATCAGTGCAGCTAAGCAAAATAAAAAGGTTTATCTGTGTGAGGAAACAGACTGGATAGGTGGTCAATTAACTTCACAGGCAGTGCCACCAGATGAACATCCATGGATTGAGGAATTTGGTGCCACAAAGCGCTATTTGGACTTCCGTAAAGCAGTGCGTGACCATTATCGCAGTATTCCAGAATTTAAAGAAGAAATTAGACAAAAGGAGTGTTTCTGTCCAGGTAATTCTTGGGTATCCCGTGTTGCTCACGAGCCAAAAGTAGCACTGAAGTTATTGGAAGACATGATTTCAGAGTATCAAAAGGATGGTCGACTAATTCTTGATTATAATACTGTAGCAGAAGGCAGTACCGTAGAAAACGATACCATAAAAAGTGTTACAGTTAGGAACCTTCTAACAAAGGAAGAAAAGGTAATTGAAGCAGAGTATTTTCTTGATGCCACGGATTGCGGCGATTTGCTACCAATCGTTGGTGCAGAATATCGTACTGGAGCAGAAAGTAAAGAGTTAACAGGAGAGTTTCATGCTCCAGAGGTTGGAGATCCTTATGATATGCAGCCAATTACTTGGGTAGCAGCTCTTGAGTTAAATCCAGATGGAGATTATAAGATCGAAAAACCCGAGAAGTATGATTACTTTGCTAGTTTAGGAGTACCATACGATGACAATCTATTATTTAGCTGGTATAATGCGGATGCTCATACAAGGAAGAAGACATTTTTACCAATGTTTGATGGAGAGTATGAAGGATATCCGCTAGGACTTTGGAGTTATCGAAGAATTATTGATACAGCAAATTATACAGATGGAAGAAAAGAAGTTACTTTATTTAACTGGCCACAGAATGATTTTGCATTAGGGAATGTTTTCGAGGATAAGGATGCAAAAGAGAATTTAGAATTAGCAAGACAGCAAACGCTTTGTGCAGTTTATTGGCTACAAAATGAAGCACCTAGGGTAGATGGTGGTAAGGGGTATCCAGTAAAGCTTCGTCCAGACATTATGGGGACTGAGGATGGATTAGCGAAAGCGGCTTATATTCGAGAGTCCAGGAGAATTGTAGCAAAGAAAACAATCTGTGAGCAGGATGTTAGTAAGCGAAGCAATGAGCTTCCACCAAAACTAGAAGATTCTGTAGGTGTTGGGCATTATGCAATCGATATCCATATGACAACGAAGTCACATAGCTTTTTATATGATGCTACGTATCCATTTGAGATACCATTATCCTCAATGATACCAGTTCGTATTAAAAATCTGTTACCAGCTTGTAAAAATATTGGATCTACTCACTTAACAAGTGGATGCTATCGCTTACATCCAGTGGAATGGAATGTTGGTGAGGTAGCAGGTTATGCAGCAGCATATTGTATTGACCATAAGGTTACGTTTGAAGAATTACTGACTACTGAGTTAAAGACATTCCAAGAGGAACTTGAGAGTGAGGGTGTACAACTTCATTGGGATTTTAGTAAGATGCAAGTGTGAAAAGAAAGTCAAAGTCAGTAAAATATACTGACTAAGAATTTCTAATTTCACACAGAAGTTTGTGCCTGCGTCGTCCTCGGCACAAACTTCCAGCCTACTAAGCTGACATGTTTTTAAGTGTGAAAAGAAAGTCAAAGTCAGTAAAATACACTGACTAAGAATTTCTAATTTCACACAGGAGTTTGCGCCTGCGTCGTCCTCGGCACAAACTTATTATGCGCAGTGTTTATGTGCAGGAATGAGGTAAATATGGAAAATACAAAGAAGGTAGTCTTATTACCACTGGATGAGCGACCATGTAACTTTAAATTTCCTTATCAGATTTTTCACAGTGATGATTTTTTAATTGATAGGATAGAACCGTTAGGAGATAAGAAGATACCGGCAGATGTGAATGAGGTATCTCGGATGCTAGAAGAAAAATGCAAAGACGCAGATATTGCGGTACTAGCAATGGATACTTTACTTTATGGCGGGCTAATTCCATCCAGACTTCACCATTTTAACAAAGCTGAGGTTATGGAACGCCTTAATCTGCTTCGTGAAATCAAAAAATTAAATCAGAAGTTAAAAATATATGCGTTCCAATGTATCATGCGTTGTCCTAAATATTCAAGCAGTGATGAAGAACCAGATTATTATGAATATTGTGGAGAACAGATACATCAATTAGGTAATGTCATTCACAAGGAAAGTTTAGGGATTACAAGTGAATATAAGAAAGAAGTACTCCTCTCTCAGATTAAGAAAGAAGATTTAGAAGATTATGAAAGCCGTAGAGAGTTTAATCTTTCATTTAATCTCGAGGTGTTAAAGCTTGCGAAAGAAGGAGTTTTAGAATATTTAATAATACCGCAGGATGATTCGGCTCCCTATGGATATACTGCAATGGACCAAATCTTAGTGCGTAAAGAAGTGTTAGCAAATTGTTTATCAGATAAAGTTATTATTTATCCTGGAGCAGATGAGATAGAGATGACCTTACTATCTCGTGCTATGAATGAGGTTAGGGGAAAACGCCCGAAAGTATATGTAAAATATGCTTCCGTTTTTGCACCTTATCAAACTCCTGCTTATGAGGATAGATCTCTTGGAGAGACCGTCAGATATCATATTATGGCAGCTTCCTGTATCCAGGTGGATAGTGTTTTAGAAGCAGACTTTGTACTTGCTTTATCTGCACCAGGGGGAAAGATGTTGGAGGCTGTAAATCAGCCAGCTGCCAATACAGATTATGATGTAGAACGTAATCTTACGGAATTTGCGTATGCAATTGATACCTTTTGTTCCGAAGGGAAACCAGTTACGATTGGTGATAATGCTTATGCCAACGGAAGTGATCTAGAACTTATTGCAATTCTTAATCAAAAAGAGTTATTATTAAAGGTAGCAGGATATGCTGGCTGGAATACCTCATCGAATACGATAGGTACGGCGCTAGCAGAAGGCGTTAAGTATCTCTATTATGGAAGCAATAAGGAACATAAGGAGTTTTTACTTCTTCGTTATTTAGAAGATGCAGGTTACTGTGGATTCATTAGAAAAGAAATCACCGAGAAAGAATTGCCCGCATTAGGAATGACATATTTTGATATCAAAGAACAGCAAGGTGCCGTTAGTGAACTGGTGAAGAAGTATCTGCAACATTTCGCAGATACCAAACTTACTTCAATCGCAAAACATATTCAGATTGAGGAAGTTAAGATGCCATGGCGCCGCATGTTTGAGACAGACATTACGGTATCATATCGATAAAATCTTGGGAGGCTTACTATGAAACAGTACAAAGAGGTACTTGACCAAATAAAAGGGGGCTTGGTGGTGTCCTGTCAGGCATTATCAACAGAACCCTTATATAGTTCTTATATTATGAGTAGAATGGCATATGCTGCGCAGCTCGGTGGAGCTGTCGGCATTCGTGCCAATACACCGGAGGATATAATAGAAATAAAAAAGACCGTGAATCTTCCTGTCATCGGTTTGTATAAGCAGGTATTTGAAGACAGTGATGTCTACATAACACCAACGATGGAGGCTGTTCGTGATATTGTAGCTGCTAACGCAGAGATTATTGCAATCGATGCAACAGACCGCCTACGCCCATATGGAATTTCTTTGGATGACTTCTTTAAGGAAGTAAGAGAAAAGTATCCAAATCAATTGTTTATGGCAGATTGTGCTACTTATGAAGAGGCAATCCACGCGAGTGAGATAGGGTTTGATTTGGTTGGAACAACCCTTTGTGGTTATACAGAACAGACAAAAGGCGTGGAAATACCAAACTTTAAAATGTTGCAAAAACTCGCAAAGGATAGTAAAATTCCGGTAATAGCAGAAGGGGGCATTTGGTCTCCAGATCAATTAAAACAGGCCATGGAATGTGGGGTACATGCAGCTGTTGTAGGTACTGCAATTACTAGGCCAATGGATATTACAAAACGTTATGTACAAGCAATCCAAAAATAAGGGGAGGTACTTATGGCAGAGGGAATATTTGCAAGAATTGAAGGTTCCTATTCAAAATTTACAAAATCAGAGAAAATAGTAGCTGATTTTGTCTTTGAGAATCCGGAGAAGGTATTATATACATCAATTACAGATTTGGCTGAGGTATGTGGTGTTGGGGACACTACAGTATTTCGTTTTTGTAAAGCACTTAAATTAAATGGTTATCAGGAGTTTAAGATGTTTTTAGCGCAGGATCTAGCGGTGAGAACAGGCTCCGATTATACCATTAATGGCTCGATTAGTCAGGATGATGATATTCAAACCATCTGCAAAAAAGCACTGGCAGTCGATATCGCTGCGCTAACGGAAACCTATGAGGGCTTAAATTTTGAAGCTGTTACAAAAGTAGTGGATATGATATCTGGAGCGAACAAAATACAATTTTTTGGTTTGGGATCTTCTGGCGTTATTGCGTTAGAAGCGAAGATGAAGTTTATGAGAATTCTTCCAAACGTAGAACATATTGCAGACTGCCATATGCAGTTTATGTCTGCTGCACTGTTATCAAGCCGTGATCTAGCAATTATTTTTTCTTATTCTGGTTCTACGAAGGATTCGATAGAAATCGCCAATATTGCTAAATCCAATGGCTGTAAGGTAGTTAGCATAACAAGGTATGTAAACTCTCATCTTGCAAATATATCCGATGTTGTCATCCCATGTGGTTCGAATGAAGGACCATTAGATGGAGGCGCGTCTTCTACCTCCATGGTACAATTCTATATTTTGGATATTTTGTATTTATTATATTTTACAAAGCATTATCATCAATCAAAATTAAATAAAGCGAAGACGACAGAATCCATATCATCTAAGATTTTGTAGCCTAGAATGGGATATTAGAAACAAGGATACCATTCCTATGTGTGCCACACAGGTTTCGAAAGAATCGTCCAAAGGTGTTACGTGGTCAATCATCCGCAAATTTTATTCGTGGGAAAGAATCTGGAATAAAATCAGGTATTATACTTGGCTGAACCTCTTATGGAACTTCTTAACGAAGCCTGATTTTGTTGCGTTTAATTATAAAGAAAAGGTTATGTTATCAGTAAAAATATGCAGAAGAGTATTCAAGGAGACCAGGTTCGCATGGATGATCCAATCAAAAGAAGAATATAAGAAAGCAAAAGATTCGTTTGATTATTTTATCTTTGATAGTGTGACAATAGATATTTTTACTGAGTAATGATTCTAGATAGAGGTAGTTAATTTAAGAAAGAGTAAGGGAGTATAATTACTCCTCTACTCATCGATTGAAAATTCACAAAGTGTGCTTTGGAATGGAGGCAAAATGAAAGAATGTCAGGTTCATATCGAAGGTTTGTGTATAGAAACCGCATTTGTATATGATTTCACAAGTCATGGAGAATTATTCCCGATTGATTATGTTAATATAGAAGAGAAAGAAGAAATTAAAGATACGAAAGATCGTAGTCAGAAAGACATATTACATCTATTAACAACGAATCAATTAAGTAATATAACACTATCTACGTTATCGAATTCTCTAGTGATTTGTATTGATGAGAATCAAGCGGTATCTGAAGCCGTATTTGTTATCGAGAATGAGGTTTATAGCACTGAACTTGGTTCCATTACGTCACTCGAGAAAATAAAGACTGCAAGTGCAGCTATGGTTGTATATCTGGAAGGTGAATTAACTTCCATTATGGATTCTTTGCGAAAGAAAGATAATAAGCTAGAGATAGAAGAAGGAACCAATCCTTTTGCAAAGCATATTTTTGATAGTTTCAAAAAAGGAGATGTCGTTCGCTATAAGTTAGGGGTGAACTATATTAATAATCAGGACCTCTCAACCCTTATAGCAAAACGTATGGATTCTACCAGTGTATTTCTTACCATGAGGACCAAAGAATATGCAACGGTGGAAGAGGATACCTTTTTACTGAAAGGAAGCTTAGAACATTTCCATAAGGATAAGAAATACGAGTTAAGAATCATGGTTGGAGATGGCAGAGAAGGGTCCTTTAAAGAAATAACAGTATCAGTTCCAAGTGATAGCTTTATAGCTTCTGTTCCATTAACACTTGGTGCAAATTATATCGATTGTACGTTGATAGAAGATGGCGAAGAGTTAGCAGATTCAAAACATACGCATATTGTTTTTTATAAACAGCCAAGTAATCAACCTAAAGAAGTTATTATGTGGGCGGAACAGTATGTAAATGCAGAGACAACCAATACGGTAGAAAAAATAGAAAGCTTAATTAAGACAGCAAAGGACGCTGGAATTACAGCGTTTGCACTTGATGTAAAAGGATGCGAAGGGTATGCAGCTTATAAGAAAGCTACCTTATCCAAAGCAAAGTATATGACTGAAACCACGAATCCAAAGAAAGCCATCCAGATGGAGATTGATTTCTTAGATGAGTTTGTAAAAGTAGCACATGCGAGTGGATTAAGGGTTTATGCAAGTTTTAACTTCTTTGTGGAAGGAAATATCGCAACGAATGATTTTGCTATTGATTTACCAAATACTCATCCGGATTGGGCAGAAGTACTTCATGTTCCTGAAGATCAAGGTGAATTAAAAAGTGTATTAGAAACCAAGAGAAATTGTATGTTGTGCTATGTAAATCCAGCAAATCAAGAGGTTCAAGACTTTGAACTATTGCGAGTGAAGGAACTGCTTGATCATTATGAAGTCGATGGTATCATCATGGATCGTACAAGATACGATAATCAATATGCTGATTTTAGTGAAGTTACCAGAATTCAGTTTGTAGAGTATCTTAAAAATAAAGGGATAGAATTAGTTCAATGGCCAGGAGATATTTATTCCTTTGATTCAGAACAAAAGATGATATTTGGACCGCTATATTTAGAATGGCTCACCTTTAGAAGTAGTATCATTCAAGGCTTTGCAAAAAGATTAAGAGGATTAGTGGATGATTATGCAAAAGCTCAAGGCAGGCCAATCGCCTTAGCTGCCTATGTTGGGTCTTGGTTCGATTTATATTATCAGAATGGTGTGAACTGGGGAAGTAAAGATTTTCGATATAATGAGAGACTTAATTTCCCTGTTTCTAAACTTTATACAGAAGAATACAGTAAAACCAGTTATGTAGACTTTATTGATTTCTTAATGATTGGTTGTTACTATGAGACCTCTGAGATGATTGAAAAGTATACAACCATAGGAAATATTGTTACAAACCATCAAGTACCAATGATGGCATCGATGAGTCTACCACATCTTAATACCGAAGAGTTATTAAAAATCGGAACCAAAGCTTGTATTGATTATAGTGATGGAACAATGATTTTTGATTTGTGTTATACGGATTGGAAGACATTAAGACCTGCTTTAAAGGAAGCTTTGGTATAGAATAAACCCAAAAACAATCAATTAGAAAAACAGAATGCTAGAAGCACAAAAATACCCCATGACTTTGAAATCACATCATATCATTAGTGATGGGGTATTTTTGTTTTACAGATAGGTATTCCTCTAGTAGGAGCAACAGATAAGTTGCTATTTTATTTCGGTATTACTCTTACCCATTCTTCACAATAAAACATGCCATCATCGGTTTGATAATAGAGTTCCATTTCATAACCATCCAATTTCTGATAATTTGCAGTCGGAAGCCATTCTGTGTATACTCGCTTAACTAGACCTTGAAGGATGGTTGAAGTTTGTTCTTGTGTATGCTTTTCGGTTTTAAACACAGCCCAGGTTGCTGCTGGCACATTGACCTTTCTATATCCTTTTGCATCGCTGTCGCTTGTAAAAGGAACAAAGAGCATGTAAGGATAGGAATCTCCTATTGTTTCATAGTAACTGCAGATTGCATTAATACAACAGGTAGTCTTCGTTGAATTTGCTAAACGCTCTAAGCTACCGTTTTTGGCACATTTCATCCAAAATTCTGGAATCTCTGACAAACCATTACCTTCCTTCGTATATATCATTCTCTCGATACCATATACCGAGAAATCATCCTTAGTTTCGATTCTGTAATCCATTGCTACATCTCCTTTTATGGTTAATTGAAAAGTGATGCGGGGAAAAGTTTTTAGCTCTTTGCCTTCTTTACGTGCTATTGATGGTGATATTCCATGTACTTCTTTAAAAGCACGAGTAAATGCTTCAGGCGATTCATAACCGTATTTCATAGCGATATCAATTACCTTTTCTTTACTGTTTTGTAATTCAAAAGCAGCTAGGGTTAAACGCCTCCTTCGGATATAATCGTGTATCGAAAAGTCTGTTATAATAGAAAATGTTCGTTGAAAATTTATAATGGATTGACACATAATCTTTGCCACGACATCAAAGTCGATAGATCCATTTAAATTTTCCTCTATATAGTCAATTGCTTTGTTTAAACGCTCATGCCACATCTTACCGCATCCCCCTTTCCAATATTAATTTAGCAGATAAGAATAAGAAAATCCTTGCATAAAGCATACCAATGATGCTAGCAATTTTATTTTCTGGTATTACAGAAGTGTAAAATATAGGGGTTCGCCTATTCAATTAGAACTGGAAACGGAAACTATTTCTTTTAGTATTTGTGATCAAACAAAAAAAGAAAGAGGATTCGCTTATATCTAATGTTAACACAAAATTGCTCACTGCACTATTAATAATGAATCTGTTGATGGAATGTTTTGCTTTTTGAACAGGCATATTTATTCTTGACTTACCTCGATGACCTAGGTATAATATACCTAGATTATCAAGGTATAAAGGGAGGGATTCGATGAATATTGATAAGAATTTATTAAGTGGAAGCCATACATTATTGATTCTATCATTAATTAAAGAAGAAGAGATGTATGGATATCAAATGGTGGTAGAACTTGCGAATAAGTCTGAAAATGCATTTCAACTAAAAGAAGGAACACTTTACCCAATTCTTCACACGTTAGAGAAAGAAAAGTATGTAACGTCCCGTATGATGGAGGCAGAGAATGGAAGAAAGAGAAAGTATTACAAAATCACAGATAAGGGAATGAAATATCTAATAAAAAGAACTCAGGAGTGGGAGTATTTCGCCAAGAAAGTCAATCTTGTTGTATTAGGAGGCTAAATGAAAGAAAAGAGGAATGAAACAAACATTACAGGCATCTATCATTGGAGCCACGAAGCGAGCAGATACATAAGATTTAAACCAGATAGAGAGCAGGTATACCAAGAATTACTTGCACATCTATTTGATAAAGCAAATGACTTTGAAAACGATGGCATGAAGCGTGAAGAAGCAATGAAATCAGCGATTGAAGCGATGGGAGATGCCACTGAGCTAGGGCTTATGATGAGAAAAATACATAGACCATACTTGGGTTATTTGTGGAGATTTACTCAGTTGCTTCTAGTGTTTTCTATTCTCTTAATATTTTTTGTCAGTAAACAGGTTGGCGGGATTGGAAATATGATAGAGGAGCTAAAGCCACAAAAGGATTATTGGGAAGAGAATCGTGATCAATATAATAATTATAATGAATATACGTTAATTGCTGATTTAACACCGACTTGTGAAGCAACTATAGAAGGTTATCAATTGTCTGTGCCAAACGTTCTTCATTGGAAGGTGGAATATGAGGTAGAAGATAAATTATATGGAGATGATGTTTTTAAGTTCATTTTAAAAGCCAAACATAGTCCTTTTTTGGATGCTCCGAGAGGAATCATAGAACGTCTGACAGCGATTGATAATCTAGGGAATTTTTATACAGATGTTAGAAGGTATGGAAGAGAACCTAGTATCGTGGGAAATCTTACAGTGGAGCGACTATTTAGCAGTCAGTTTGAGGTGTGGGTGAATAATTTAGCGCCAGAGGCAGAATGGATAGAACTGCAATATGATTTTTTAGGAAGAAGCTTTCGACTTCGAATACCAACAGTTGAGGGAGGTGACCTATGATTAAGTTACCAAGATTAAAGAGAAAGTGGCGTATCATCCGTAATTTAGTCCTGATATCACTCCTATTATTATTGTGTTTTATTGTTGTGGATTTCGCCAGTTTTTCTCCTGTGGATGCTTTTCGTAAGATGGAAAAAGCATATTTAAGCGGACCATCTGAAATCCTTGTGATTAGTGAAGATCCAAGCTCTTTTAATACAAAAATCGTTTTAGCAACTTATCAAGATTATATTCAAGTTGGAACTATTGATAAAAACTATCATTTGTGGAAAGGTAGGAACTTATTTAGTTACAAAAGCCATGGTGATATAACCGTGATTCCACACAATAGTTCAAGTTTTCACAATGCCTTGATTTTTGTAGCAACGAACATGAAAGAACCAATGAGGGCGGAACTATCAATTAATTTTGAATATATAGATCGTAACGAAAAAAAGGAAACGAATACATACACATATGAGGGAATAAGGGAAACAGATGGAGTATATTCTTTTCATATAGTGAATCAAAAAGAACCTAAGTTTGAATGGGAAAGAGATGACAATTTAGAGCATCTGATTTTTACCTTGGGACTAATAGCAGATTTTAGGACTAATATAATTGATAGCTATCCTATTCAGCTACGTTTTTATTCGGAAACTGGGGAAATTGTTTTGGAAGAAGATTTGGAGCTTAATTGGGAATATCTTTATGGAAAGTGAATATTTATCAATATGGGTATGGGCTTTGTGATCACAAATTCCTCGCTACCAAAAAACTACAAAGAATATTAGATGCTGGTATGGAAAGTTAAAAATTACGAGCATTTGGCTTAGCGGAAGTATTTTATTCCATTAAGGCTATTCTCAATTACTATGAAACTAATGACATCTGTAACAAGAATACAGACAAAACAGTAGCCGACAAACACTCCTATGATTATCTGTCGGTTGTTGTTTTAATGATAATGCCATTTCATTACAGTGATCCTTTGCTTATTTCTACTATTAGTGTAAGACTACTCTGGCATATACCAAAAAGAATTAAACTGATATAAATATGTTCTGGCTCCTTTTGGTACTTGGGTTATTGTATTAAATATATTAATATAGTCTCCCGCTCCCATCGCTATGGATAAAGCACCAAAGACACCTAAAGTACTTTGAGACGGTATGATTAGTGCAATAATATATGGAATAAAGCCGAATACAAGATTGGGTAACAGTGACATGAATATAAATCGCCCCTTACTCATAGTTTCAGGTCCGACGACAAATAGCATCCCATGTTTTAAGTTTGTGTAAAGGTAGACATCTTCTTTGAAACATAATGCATGAAGTAATTCATGGGGAAAGGCACACGCCAGAGATAAAACCCCTCCAAGGAGAGTGGTAGGGATTCTTTATTTAAATTATATTTCCCTTTATAATGTAATTTCATATGTACTCCTTTGCCAAAGTTATAAAAAGAGCTGTGCTCTGGCAGTTATCTGCTAGTGTACAGCTCTTTCTTTTTCTTAAAATATAATTATATTATCTTATATTGCTTAAAATTACTCAGCCATCTTTACAAGCTTCTCGTACTTCTCCTTAGCATCCTGCTCAGCCTTTGCAAATAATGCAGCAGCTCTTTCTGGATTTGTTCTGCTAAGTCTGTTGTAACGAACCTCGCTCTGAAGGAATTCTTGGTAGCTAGCCTTTGGAGCCTTAGAATCTAACACGAATGGATTCTTTCCTTCTGCTTTTAAAGTAGGATTGAATCTGAATAAGTGCCAGTAACCAGCTTCAACTGCACGCTTCTCTTCAGTCTGAGCACTTGTCATACCGCCCTTGATACCATGGTTGATACATGGTGCATAAGCGATAATTAAGGATGGACCTGGATAGTTCTCAGCTTCTGTGATAGCCTTGATACACTGATTGTAATCAGCACCCTGAGCGATCTGTGCTACATATACGTAACCATAGCTCATAGCGATTGCAGCAAGGTCTTTCTTCTTCACTTCTTTACCAGCAGCAGCGAACTGAGCAATTGCACCAGTTGGTGTAGCCTTAGAGGACTGTCCACCTGTATTGGAGTAAACTTCAGTATCGAATACCATGATATTTACATCCTGGCCGGAAGCGATTACGTGGTCAAGACCACCGAAACCGATGTCGTAAGCCCAACCGTCACCACCAAAGATCCATTGGGACTTCTTAGATAAGAAGCTCTTGTTCTTTAAGATGTTTGCTCTGTCAGCATTATCACATCCGCAATTTTCTAATGCAGCCACTAATTTCTTAGAAGCAGAAGCATTTGCAGTGGAGTTATCCTTTGTTGCAAGGAACTCTTCAGCAGCAGCCTTTACATCAGCATTGGAGGAATTAGCGATTAAGTTTTCAGCAGATTCGATTAAACGTTTTCTAAGAGCTACCTGAGCTAATTGCATACCGAAACCGAATTCAGCGTTATCCTCGAATAAGGAGTTAGCCCAAGCTGGACCCTTGCCTTCTTTATTTACTGTATAAGGTGTAGATGGAGAGGAACCACCCCAGATGGAAGAACATCCAGTAGCGTTTGCAATGTACATTCTATCACCATATAACTGAGTAATTAATTTAGCGTAAGGTGTTTCACCACAACCAGCACAAGCTCCGGAGAACTCAAGTAATGGCTGTTTGAACTGGCTACCCTTAACTGTAGTTTCTTTGAATTTCTCAAGGATTTCAGCAGGAGTCTCTAATGTTACTGCGTAATCAGCGTATTTTTGAGTATCATATTGATTCTCAAGTAAATCCATGCTAAGAGCTTTGTTACCCTTAACTTCTGGACAAACATGTGCACAGCTTCCACATCCTGTACAGTCAAGTACAGAGATAGTAATAGCAAATTTCTTGCCTTCCATCTGCTTCATGTTAACCATCTTCATTCCCTCTGGAGCATTAGCAGCCTGCTCCTCAGTCATTACAACTGGACGGATAACTGCATGAGGACATACATAAGAACAAAGGTTACACTGTAAACAGATTTCTGGATTCCATACTGGAACATCGATTGCGATACCACGTTTCTCGTATGCAGCTGTTCCTAGAGGTACAGTACCGTCTGCATTCTCAACGAAAGCAGATACAGGAAGACTGTTACCGTCCTGAGCATTTACCTTGTGAAGGATAGTGTTAACATAATCAAGAACTTCTGGTCTACCAACAGTAGCAGTAGCAGCTAAATTCTCATCTTCAGCATTTGCCCATTCAGCAGGTACTTTAATCTCAACAAGACCTTCTACACCACGATCAATTGCAGTATGGTTCATCTTAACGATATCATCACCCTTCTTAGAATAAGAAGCAGTAGCAGCGTCTTTCATGTATTTAACAGCATCCTCGATAGGAATGATGTTAGCTAATTTAAAGAATGCAGCCTGAAGGATAGTATTGATACGTCCGCCAAGACCAACTTCCTTACCAATCTGGATACCGTCGATGGTGTAGAACTTAATGTTGTTCTTTGCCATATAACGTTTTACCTGACCAGGAAGGTTCTTCTCGATTTCTTCCATGTTCCAAGAACAGTTAAGGAGGAAAGTACCACCCTTCTTAAGATCCTGTACCATGTTATATCTTCTAACATAAGCTGGCATGTGACAAGCAACGAAGTCAGCTTTGTTGATTAAATAAGTGGATTTGATTGGGCTATCACCGAAACGTAAGTGGGAGATAGTAACACCACCGGATTTCTTGGAGTCATAATCAAAGTAAGCCTGAGCGTACTTATCAGTATGGTCACCGATAATCTTGATGGAGTTCTTATTAGCACCTACAGTACCGTCTGCACCAAGTCCCCAGAATTTACAAGCAGTTGTACCCTTGTTAGCTGTTTCTGGATTTTCTGGAAGGTCAAGGGAAAGATGAGTAACGTCATCGTTGATACCGATTGTGAAATTCTTCTTTTCCTTGTTATTATAAACAGCGATAATCTGAGCTGGTGTAGTATCCTTGGAACCTAAACCATAACGGCCAGTTAATACAGGGATATCAGTAAACTTAGTATCCTTAAGAGCAGCTACAACGTCTAAGTATAAAGGCTCACCAAGTGCACCTGGCTCTTTTGTTCTATCAAGAACTGTAATCTGCTTAACGGATGCAGGAATAGCCTCTAATAAATGCTTAGCGGAGAATGGTCTGTAAAGACGAACCTTGATAAGACCAACCTTAGCACCACTTGCATTCATATGATCGATTGTCTCTTCGATAGTATCGCAAACTGAACCCATAGCGATAATAACGTGATCTGCATCAGCAGCTCCGTAGTAGTTGAATAATTTATAATCAGTACCGATCTTTGCGTTAACCTTGTCCATGTACTCCTGTGTAAGCTCAGGGATTGCATCATAATACTGGTTGCAAGCTTCTCTTGCCTGGAAGAATACGTCAGGGTTTTGAGCAGTACCTCTTTGAACTGGGTGTTCTGGATTTAAAGCTCTGTTACGGAAAGCATCTACAGCGTCCATATCAGTCATTTCTTTTAAATCTTCGTAGTCCCAGATAGCGATTTTCTGGATTTCGTGTGATGTTCTAAAACCATCAAAGAAATGGATAAAAGGAACACGACCTTTGATTGCTGTTAAGTGAGCTACAGCACCTAAGTCCATAGTTTCTTGAACATTACCTGAGCAAAGCATAGCAAATCCAGTTTGACGACAAGCGTAAACGTCGGAATGATCTCCGAAGATGGAAAGTGCATGACTTGCAAGAGCACGTGCAGAAACGTTAATAACGCCCGGTAATAACTCACCAGCGATTTTATACATATTAGGAATCATTAATAATAAACCTTGAGATGCGGTGTAGGTTGTTGTTAATGCACCTGCCTGCAACGAACCGTGAACAGCACCTGCTGCACCTGCTTCAGACTGCATCTCGGATAACAATACTTCGTGTCCGAAGATGTTCTTTCTTCCCTGAGTTGCCCACATATCTGTGTAGTCAGCCATTGGTGAAGATGGTGTGATTGGATAGATTGCCGCTACATCGGTAAATGCATATGACACGTGAGCCGCAGCGGTATTACCATCCATGGTTTTCATTTTTCTAGCCATGTTTGAATATCCTCCTTATAGAATGGTAATTATAAGATATCTATAATTACCTAGGTTTAATGTATTTTAAAAAATACCTACATAAAAGATTATCACTAAACCATTAAATAGTAAAGGCTTTCTTTTGTTTTCAACCGAAAAATAAGCAAATTCTCCATAACAAACAAAGAAATATAAGGAAAAAATAACTTAACTTGTGAAAAATGGGACAATATGGTTATTTATTATGTAACGTATTTATATGTTACTTATTTAATATAGAAAAAAATCATACTTCAAATTGAACTGGTAATTTTCTAAAGATTAGTCAGCAACTACCTAAGTGTTATAAGTATGTTTCTGCGAGTTTCTGTTATACTAATTCATACAATCGAAACTATGTATGGAAATTCATTTTTGGTCATATAAATGAACTAGAAGATTAGTTGATAAAACAATGAATCAAATCTTAGATAATTCAATTGTTTTTATCAGGAAAAAGAAAGATTTGTGTCGATAAGGATTTCATAATATATCCCTTTGGTCTTGTTGACAAGAGGTTTTGAATACGATATAATACTTTGAATATTGGTATTATATCGTTTTTATGCTTATTAGCTAGACTGCAGAGATATATTCACAAGAGAATAATGTAGTATGGAGGAAGGGTATTTCAATGGCGGAGAAGAAGAATATTTTGACCTATGAAGGGCTGAAACAATTAGAGGATGAATTACAAGAATTAAAAGTAAACAAGAGAAAACAGGTTGCTCAGAAGATCAAAGAAGCCAGAGAACAAGGTGATTTGTCAGAGAATGCAGAATACGATGCAGCGAAAGACGAGCAAAGAGACATAGAGGCAAGAATCGAAGAAATCGATAAGATTTTAAAAAATGCGGAAGTCGTTGTTGAAGACGAGGTAGATGTTGATAAAATTAACATTGGTTGCTTGGTAAGAATCTTAGATATGGAATATGATGATGAATTAGAATATAAGATTGTAGGTTCTACCGAAGCAAATAGCTTAAAAGGAAAAATCTCAAATGAGTCACCAGTTGGTAAAGCATTAATCGGCGCAAGAAAAGATGATGTGATTGAAGTTGATATCAATGGCAATATCTTTAAATATAAAGTTCTTGAGATTCAAAAATCGAATTAAGATGTATAATGGCTGCAATGCGCAGAAAAAAGAGCGACCATAAGAGGTGCAACAGCATACTAAATGGTCGCTTTCTATGATAACAATGTGCATATCGAATCCGTAAGTAGATAAGATACTGCTAACTATGGATGCGAGTAAAAGGAAAGGAAGAAAACAGTGGCAGAGGAGAATAAGGTTCAAAACGTAAATAATACTCAGGAAGTTAACGTAAATGAATTAATTAAAGTAAAAATGCAAAAACTTGCTGATTTACAAGAAGCAGGAAAAGATCCGTTTCAGAAGATGAAGTATGATGTGACCCATCATACTACAGAGATCAAAGATAACTTTGAGAGTTTAGAAGGCCAGACAGTAGCACTTGCTGGTAGAATTATGACAAAGAGAGTAATGGGAAAAGCCTCATTTATTAATATTCAGGACAAGCTTGGCAATATTCAGTCTTATGTTCAAAGAGATAGCATAGGAGAGGAAGAATATGCTGGATTTAAAAAATTCGATATCGGTGATATTGTAGGAATCAAGGGTGAAGTTTTTAAAACACATGCAGGTGAAATCTCTGTACGTGCAACTGAAATCATTTTATTATCAAAATGTTTACAAGTATTACCTGAAAAATATCACGGATTAACAGATACAGATACAAGATATCGTCAAAGATATGTAGACTTAATGATGAATCCAGAAGTAAAAGAAACATTCATTAAGCGTTCTGCTATCATTCGTGAAATCCGTAATTACTTAGATGGAGAAGACTTTATTGAAGTAGAAACTCCAGTTTTAGTTAAGAATGCTGGTGGTGCTGCAGCAAGACCATTTATGACACACCACAATTCTTTAGATGAGGACTTGAATTTAAGAATTTCCCTAGAGTTATACCTAAAGAGATTGATTGTAGGTGGATTAGAAAGAGTATATGAAATCGGTAGAGTGTTCCGTAACGAAGGGTTATCCGTTCGTCACAATCCTGAATTTACTTTATTAGAGTTATATCAAGCATATACAGACTATAACGGAATGATGGATTTAACAGAAAAACTATTCCGTACGGTAGCAGAAAAAGTACTTGGTACAACAAAGATTTCTTATGAAGGTGTCGAAATTGACCTTGGTAAACCATTTGAGCGTATTACCATGGTTGAAGCAGTTAAGAAATATACAGGAATTGATTTTGACCAGGTTAAGACAGAAGAAGAAGCAAAAGCACTTGCAAAAGAGCATCATGTTTCCTTTGAAGATAGACACAAAAAAGGCGATATCTTAAGCCTATTCTTTGAAGAATTTGTAGAAGAACATCTGATACAACCAACCTTTGTATTAGATCATCCGGTTGAAATTTCTCCTTTGACAAAGAAAAAACCAGAGAATCCAGAATATACAGAACGTTTTGAATTATTTGTTACGAAGAGAGAAATGGCAAATGCATACTCTGAGTTAAATGATCCAATCGATCAAAGAGAACGCTTTGTGGCACAAGAGGCATTAAAAGCTGCTGGTGATGAAGAAGCGAACTCCATGGATGAAGATTTCCTAAATGCATTAGCATATGGTATGCCTCCAACTGGTGGTATCGGAATTGGTATTGACCGTTTCGTAATGTTATTAACGGATTCTGCTGCAATCCGTGATGTGTTGTTGTTCCCGACGATGAAGAGTCTGGATAAATAAAGCCAGTGTTTATACGGCTTTTGAGAGATTCAGATGTCCAAAGGACATCAAAAGGACATCAAAAAGATGGTCAAGTCCGAATGAGTTCGAATGAGCTGGAATTTTGGTAAATGAAGTTGAATTTAATAAAAGCACTATTTTAGGGCACTTTTCTAGAGAAATTTAGAAAAGTGTCCTTTTTGCGTTATGGAGAAAATGATGTCCTTTTCAGGAAAGAGGTGTAATAGCATGAAGCAGGATAAGAGATTTAATTATAAGGAAGCAGAAGAGAGTGGAAAAAAGTTTGTGAGATATAAGGATGGATGCAAAGTCTATGGAATGGGTATCTCAAAGTTTCAGGAAATAGCTAAGAAAGCAAATGCAGTATACAAAGTGAATCAGATGGTACTGGTAAATACAGAGATTCTAGATCGTTATCTAGAACGATATAGAGTATTAAGTAAAGAGGTGGAGCTGGATGGCGAATAAGTTACAGACATCAATCAGGGCATATGCAGCGGATAATATTCAGATAAAAAGGTTTCTTAGGGTTGAGGATGCACAACAACTTTTTCATATAGAAGATGAAGTCTTATTGATAGTAGCGTTATCTGCGGATGCATTATATCAGTTGCCGAGAACAACATTGATACATCAAAAGAAGATGGAGGATTATATGAAGCATTTATATAAGGTACCCAATACATCAAAATATGTGCAGAAAAAATATGTCAGAATAGGAGAGGGTTCGATCACATATAGCATTGGTCATCATAGGTTTATTGAAATGGCAAGGGCTGCGGGAGCTGTATATAAGATAAATGAGGGAACTGGTGGGACTGTTCTTATAAACATTGATATCTTTGACGAATACATGGAGCAATTTCGGGAAGAGGCAATTCCAATGAAACATCCATTATTTGGCCCAGCGAAAGGAGAGTAACTATGGGGTATTCATATAAGACTTATACAGATACAAAAGAAGTGATGAAAAAGTATGTTAATGCGAGAGAAGGTGAAATCATCTACAGTATTGGAAAAACAAGGTTTATGGCACTAGCAGGTGAAGCAGGTGCAATCTACAAAGTAGGCAATTCAGCACTTGTAAATACTGAGGTTTTTGAAACATATTTGGAACAGTTTCATGAGCCATCAAGATCACTGCCAAAGCATATCTGGAAAAAGTTGCAAGAATCAGATGGTGATAGAGATAGTCCACATAAATAAAACACACCAATAATTGGTGTGAAATAAGTAAAATACACCAGTATAGTTTCTATCCAGATAATTGCATTGAAGTTATTATATACATGTTCCCAGCGAAAGCAAGGAACATACAACTTAATATCAGTTACAAAGTTAGAGTAAAAGTTCGGGGTATCTGCCTGGAAGGTTCAAGACCACTGTTATCACATTAGTAGTTCGAAGGATTGAAAAATGAAGAACGAGAAGCAGGGCACAAGCACGGTAAAAGGATTACAGATATTGCGAATGGATAATAAACCATGAAGGTTGAGAGGTTCAACCTTATCCTCGAAATGGCAATAGAGGAGATAGTGTTACTTGCAAAATAGTAAGGCGTCATGAACGCATTAGGCGGCTCATTTGTAACTCCCGGGATGAGAACATTCCTTAGTGTACGGGGCAATAGGGACTTGAAACAGTCAACGTACACCTTACATAGCAAAAGCTATGAAAGATAAGGAGAATGCAAAATGATAGGAATTATTGTTATAGCTATTATCATTATTATTCCACTATTTTCATGTGCTAAATCAGCGGGTATTGCAGACCAAAGATTAGAAGAATTTCATGATGCATTAATCTTCAAAATGGAGGATAGTGCGTATGAAGGTCAAGGAGAAATCTAATAGCAGAGATAGTGATGCAGAAAAGAAGATAGAAAAGGATTTGAAGTCATGTATGAAATGTCATTTCTTTTGGGGGAATGATAGTCGATGCATAACCAATCAGTGTTATAAGGAAAAGAAAGAAACAGTTACAAATAAGCAAAAGAGTGAATGTGATGATTGTCCTTATAAACAAAACGATTCTTACTGTTTCCCATGTATGAAGAAAATAATGGGGATGAAGGCAGATGAAACAGATGTGGAAAATCAAAGAAAATATTAGGAGGAAGAGACGAATGAATATTAGTAATTTAGAAGTGATTGGCATTGATCATGGCTGGTCAATGATGAAGACAGTATCGCAGGTATTTGTTACTGGAGCAAAAGAAATAAGAACAGAGCCAGCCGTATTCGATGATGTTTTGGAATTGGATGGTAAGTACTACAAGGTTGGAACTCAGAGACAGGAAGTTAAAGATAGAAAGACAGATGATGAATCATTCTTACTATTGACTTACGCATCCATTGCAAAAGAACTAAAGCGTAGAGGAAAAACAAGTGCAGATGTATTCCTTGCAGTTGGACTTCCACTCACAAGATTTGGAAGTGAAAAAGCGGACTTCATTCATTATCTTACAGCAAGAAAAGAAGTTACTTTCTATTATGAGACAGTTTGCTACACAATCAGAATTGTGAATGCGGCAGTATTTCCACAGTGTTATGCAGCAGTAGCAGATAGGATTCTTGCTTTCAAGAAAAAGACACTGATTGTTGATATAGGTTCTTGGACAATAGATATTATGCCAGTGATTAACAAATCTCCGGATGAATCCAATTGCATTACGATTCAAAGAGGGTTGATAACCTGCATGAGGGCAATAAACGAGAAATGTGTCAGGCTCTATAATGGAGAGATTGATGAAAGCGAGTTGCAGAATCTTATGCGATATGGTGCAGATTATGCGAAAGATGAAGAATACTATCAGGTTGCAAAAGACGAGATTGAAGCTTTTGTAGAGAAAGTATACAACTCCATCCGAGAATATGGCTACAACCTAAAAACCACACCAATAATCTTTGTGGGTGGGGGTGCAGTAGTTATGAAGAATTTTGGCAATTATGATGAAAAGAATATTTCTTATATTCTTGATATCAAGGCTAATGCAAGAGGATATGAGGAACTTGCTGATATTGGTCTTAGAAATATGAGAAAGAAAGCTTAGAGGAGGTGCATATGGCTAATAATGTTGTTTTCAATAGTATTCGTATGAATATGAATAATCCTCAACACGTAAAGGTAAATGCAGTTCTTAGCAATCTGGATAACAATGTATGTAAATCAAAAAATCAAATGATTATTGATGCGATAGAGTTTTATATTGATCATTTCGGAAAGGAAGAATTTACGGCAATATCTGAAGAAAAAGCTTCAAGATTTATTACAGTAGATGATTTAGAGAAAGTGAAGGCAGAACTTACTGAAAGTGTTTTGACAGAAGCAAGAAGAGAAGTAATAAGACTTCTTGGTACTGCTGTTTCTGGAAGAGTGATTATAGATTCAGAAAAAATAACAGTTCCAGTAGAAGAAAGCCCAAAGGTTAAGGATGATGTGGTTGTATCAGATTTAGCGACTGGTTGGATGGAACAGTCTTTTGAAGGAATGGATGAATAGGAGGGAATGCAAATGTTAAGAAGATTTTTCGCCGGATTAGGCATGATATTGTTAGCAATATTAAAAGGAATCGCTTGGATTTTATTAAGCATATTAAACCTTGCGCTAGGAGTGGCAAAAATCTTCCTTCTTTTGCTTGGATTAGTTGCAAGATTATTTCTAGCATTTGTCAGAATTGGTACACCCTGAGAGGAGGTGAGACTATGAAGATTATGACTTTTGCTGCATACAAAAAGTATCGTCATTTGATGAAATACTTTTTTGCAATGCGTAAACTAAGTGCAGTATAATAAGGAGGAAGACATGAACAGAATACGGGATGTACCTTAGAAGTGTCCCGTGCAACTTAATAGATGTTCACATTTGTAAGTGTGGACAGGCACGGAACACAGAGCCTATCCCACTTACGGAGAGGATAGGTGAAGCAGATGAAAAAGATGATGATTATCATTTTATCCGTAATGGTTTTGATACTTGCAGGATGTTCAAGTAAGAATGCAGAAAATGTGGCTACTCAGAAGGAAAGTGTTACAGAAATACCAGCCTCCACGGAAGAACCTACAGAGAAGCCTACTGTGGAAGAAAAGAAAGAAACGGAACAGCTTACAGAAACAGAACCACCAAAGCAAGAAGAAAAAACAACTGTAGCAGATAATTCTAATACAGAAAGTACCAAGATAAAGACTGATAGCACTCAATCAGACAATAAGAGCAACGAGGCAGAACAGCCAAAGGATGAACCGAAAGAAGAACCAAAAGTAGAACAGCAAGCTCCAGTACAGCCAGCAAAAGCAGATTACAGTCCAGCAAATGTTGTCAGTTTGGCAACAGCTAAGACAAAGGCTGCTGGTAAAATACTTCTTACTGATAATCTTGATAGCTTGTTAGCAAATGGAAGTATTTCGCAGGAAGAGTACAATTCATATTATCCTTATGATGGAGCAGGCTATTACAGCGTGTATGTGCAGACCGACTTAAATACGGCAAGTACAACATCAGGAAGACTTCTAGGTTCGGAAGATGGAATTGCTCAGTATATTGCTGAAATGTTAGCGTGCGAGTCTGGACCATACTTTTTGATTGAATACGTCGGTGTCTATACCAATGGAAGTGGAGACTTTTATGAGTTTAGGTGCTACAGAGCATAGTGACAATTAAATGAACAATATATAACAGGTTAAAGCCAAATACTTTAACCTGTTATTTTTTTGCTCAAAAACAAGGAGGTAACAATTTTATGAAACAGAAATGGAAGCGAATTATGGCAGGTTTCCTTGCTATATTAACTATTTTCACAACCCTGTTTTCAAATGGTACAACTGCATTTGCAGCGAGTGCCAGTGCAAAGATTTCATTCTGGAATGCATCTACAAATTCATCGGGTGAAGTCAGCGAATTGAAAGCAGGATATAATCATGGAAAAGTCTTGTATGCCATGATTGATGGGCACACGGGGTATTGCATGAACTTCGGTTTATCAGCTTCGGGTGGTCAGTTAATGAACAGTTATGATAATGCAAGTACAAGTTTAAGTGCCCAGCAGGAGAAGTATTTATCTTACTGCCTTTATTATGGCTTTAGTTCAACGGATGTATCAGCACCAAGCAATGGTCAGTGTAATGAGTATATTGCAACACAGGCTATGGTTTGGATTATTGCAAACGGTATTTTCGGGACAGCGAGTGCAGATTCGGCAGCTAGTAAACTGTGTGCAACAGCACCAGACTCAACAGCTTCTTATAATTACTACACGTCATTAAAGAACAATATCAGTGCATCTTACAATGCGATTATTCCAAGTTTTGCAGCATCTACACAAAGTGGTGCACCAACTTACGAGTTGAAATGGAACGAAGGTAATCAGAGATTTGAACAGACATTATCAGACAGTAATGGTGTGTTATCCGGTTATGATTTTTCAATCAGTGGTTACAGCATTGATAAGAATGGCAACAGTATGACAATCTATTCTAATTCAGTAAATACAACAGCTACAGCAGGTTCATTTACTTCTAATACTGGCAAAGTCAGTGTAGACGACAGCTGTGTATTCTGGCTGACTGGCAAAGCTGGAGATCAGGAATTTGTATCAGAAGTTCCAAGAGCTGATCCACTTCATGCGTATCTGAAAGTAAAAACAGAAAACATCGGATATGGAGAAATCTATAAAAAAGATGTGGCAAGTGGTGTTTTACTTTCAGGTGCAGTATATGGAATCTATTCTGATAGTGGATGCACAAATAAGGTGCAGGAATTAACTACAGATAGTAATGGGTATGCGAAGTCAAAGGCACTTGTTGCTGGGACCTATTATCTGAAAGAAATTAAAGCACCAAACAAATATGTGATCAGCAATAAAGTCCATACCTTAACTGTAAAAGCAGGCCAGACAACAGGTGTGACAGCTACTGATAAGGAACAGCTAGGGGCAATCACCATCTGTAAGGAAGGCGAAGTACTTTCTGGATGGAATGGCAGCAACTTCACTTATGAGAAAAAGTATTTACCTGGTGCTACTTTTAAAGTGACAGCTGGTGCAGATATTTACAAGGCAGATGGAACAAAGGTTTATAACAAGGACGATGTAATCAAAGAAGCTGTGACAACAGGCATTGATGGCAAAGTCATTGTGACAGACCTTCATCTTGGAACTTATGTGGTAATAGAGACAGGTACGATTGATGGTTACACAATCAATACAACACCTCAGACTGTAGATATTCAGTATAAGGACCAGACAGTAGATATCCAGTATGAAGCAACAAGCATTTACAATACCAGACAGAAAGGCCAGGTATCAGTAGTGAAAAAGGATTCTGATACAGAAAATCCGCTAGATGGTGGTAAATACACTTTATACGCAGCAAATGATATTAAGAATTATGCAGGCAGTGTCATTGTAACAAAAGGCACAGCACTCCAGACAGTTACTACTGGGGAAAATGGTGTGGCAGCTTATACAGTAGATATTCCAATTGCAAATGGCTACTATATCACAGAAACACAAGCACCATATGCTTACACGAGAAACCAGAGAGACACTTATAGCTTCAATTTCAATTACTTGTCAAACACAACACCTACAGCAACATTCAGCCATACTTTCAAGAATGACAGAACAACTGCAAAGATTCATATCTATAAAGTAGATAAGGAAACAGGAAAAGCAGTTCCACAGGGAGATGCGAAGTTAGAGGGTGCAGTTTACGGTCTTTATGCAAGAAATGATATTTCACATCCAGATGGAGCAACAGGTATCATTTTCAAAGCAGGAGACTTGATAGCAACACTTACAACAGACAGTAAAGGCGAAGCAGAGGTAAAGAACCTTTATCTTGGCAATTACTATGTAAAAGAGATTGAACCATCAGAAGGTTATCTGTTAGATGAAGAGGAACATGATGTTATCTGTGATTATGAGAATGATCTGGTAGCAGAGGTTTCAAGAAGTACAAAGTCAACGGAGCAGGTTATCAAACAGCCATTCCAGTTAATCAAGGTATCTGATAATGGGGATGATACAGAAGAACCACTTCTTTCAGGAGCAGGCTTTACTGCATTTCTGAAATCATCATTGAAGGTATTAGAGAATGGCAGCTATGATTATGACAATGCAACAAAAGTTCTGATTGGCTCTAATGGAGAGACAACTTTGTTTACGGACGATAAGGGACATCTTGTAACACAGCCAATTCCTTATGGAACTTATATTGTATTGGAAACAGTAACACCTCACAACATGGAAACAATCAAACCATTTGAAGTGAAGATTGTAGAGAACCATCCAACAGAGCCACAGACATGGCGTGTATTCGTGGATCGAGAATTTACAGCGAAGCTTCGTGTGGTAAAGCAGGATTCCAAAACTGGAAAGACTGTATTAGTTCCAAATGCAACATTTAGGATTTACAACATGGATAAGAAAGAATATATAGAACAGATTACAACTTATCCTACCAAAGTAAAACACACCACATTTTCAACAGATGAAGATGGAGATTTGATTCTTCCTGAGAGTTTGAAGTTAGGCAACTATCGTATTGAAGAAATTGCTGCACCTTTTGGTTATGTGATTAACGAAACTTATATCAAAGTAGTGGTGGATTCTGATACAGCATATGAAGTAGATAGTGACACTTATGAAGCAATCATTGATGCAGTGTATGAAGATGCACCAGCACTTGGAGAATTGACAGTAGAGAAAAAGGGTGATGTTCTTACTTCTTATGAAGGTGGACTATTTGCGTCTGAAAATGAGAAAGCCTTTATCTACAAAGAAAGTTCTCTTGCAGGAGCTAAGTTTGAAGTATATGCGGCGGAAGACATTTACACCAATGATTATCAGTTAGATGAGAATGGTGTAAGAACCAAGTATTATACAAATGGCGAGTTGGTAGCAACACTTGTTACAGGTGAGGATGGCAAAGCCAAACTTGGAGATTTACCAATGGGAAGCTACAAAGTAGTAGAGGTAGAAGCACCATATGGCTATGTTTTAAACAAAGAAGCACAGGTGGTCACATTCACTTATGTGGATGATAAGACACCAGTAATTTATGAATCTGTCACATTCACAAACGAGCGTCAGAAATTGTCATTATTTGTTGACAAGAAAGATTCTGAAACGGAAGAAGGTATTCCGGGAGCAGTATTCGGACTATATGCAGATGAAGACATTAAGAATGTGGACGGTAAAGTCATTGTAAGTGCAGGTTCTTTACTAGAAACAGTAGTATCCGATGAAAATGGTCATATTTCATTCACGAAGGATTATCTATTTGGCAAGTATTATGCAAAAGAAATGGAAACACCAGCGGGATATGTATCTTCTGAGGAAGTAGTGACTTTTGATGCACAGTACAAAGGTCAGGAAGTTAGTATTGCAGAGTATGGTTCGGTATTCTTAAATACACCAACTACTTTTGAATTTACCAAAGAGGATATCGCAAGTGGAGCAGAAATTAGCGGAGCAACCCTTACTGTTACAGATGCAAAGGGTAATGTCATTGATACTTGGACATCGAAATCAGGAGAGGCTCATGTGATTAAGAGACTTGTTGTAGGAAAAACTTATACTCTTCGTGAAGACTATGCACCTTACGGATATTTAAAGGCAGCGGAATCTACTTTTACAGTAGAAGACACAGAGAAGATTCAGTGTGTTGTTATGAAGGACGAAGTTCCAACTGGAACAATCATTCTTAACAAGGATGGAGAATTTGTAACAGATACCACTCTTGTAAAAGAACATTGGTATGATTTCGTGTTCAATTACTTTAAAAAGAGTCTTGCTGGAGTCACCTTTGAAGTATATGCAAAGGAAGATGTGGTAAGTGCCGATGGGCTTGGAACAATCAGCTACAAGAAAGATGAATTAGTGGCTACCATTGTTACCAATGAAAAGGGATATGCAACCTTAGAGAACCTTCCACTTGGTAAATACTATGTGGTAGAAACCAAGACAATTGAAGGATTTGTTTTAGATTCCACACCAAAGGATGCAGAACTTTCTTATGTGGATCAGAATACAGCTGTCGTATATGCTGGAATGTCTGTAACCAATGAAAGACAGAAGGTACAGATTACTGTTATTAAGAAAGATGCAGAAACAAAGGAAGTATTAAGCGGAGCAGCATTTGGATTGTTTGCAAAAGTTGACATTGTAAATGCGGATGGTGAAGTAATTGTAAAGGCTGACACCGAGATTGAAAGAGCAGTAACGGGAAAAGACGGTAAGGTAACATTTGTATCAGACCTTCCACTTGGAAAGTATTATGTAAAAGAAGTGGAAGCACCAAAGGGATATGTGAAATCAGACATTACCTATGATGTGAATGCCTCTTATCAGGGAGATTCTATTAAGGTATTAGAATTTGAAGCTGAATTTACAAATGAGCCAATTAAGGTATACTTCACGAAGACAGATATTACAGGAGAGCATGAATTAGAAGGAGCAGTACTTTCTATAATTGATGCAGATGGAAAAGTAGTAGAGAAATGGACTTCTGGAAAGAAAGCACATCTTATCGAAAGACTTCCTATTGGCAAGTATATCTTAAGAGAAGAAACTGCTCCATTTGGTTATGTAATCGCCAAAGATGTTGAGTTCACAGTAACGGAGATAGCAGATATTCAGAAGGTTTCTATGAAAGATGAAGCAGCTGTTGGAAAGATTATCATTGAGAAAACGAATGCGGATACTGGCAAGGCTTTAGCTGGTGCTAAGTTCGAGATTCGTGATAAGGATGGTAAAGTAATTGAAACCTTAATCACTGACAAAAACGGTCATGCAGAATCACAAGAACTTGCTATTGGCACATTTAAAGATGGCAAGTATGAAGCGGCAATCACTTATTATGTGGTTGAAGTTGAGGCTCCAAAGGGTTATATCCTTGATGAAACAGTAAAGGAAGTAACTTTTGAGTATAGAGATGGCAAGGTTGGGGTAATAGAATACAAGCTTGCTGTCAGCAACAAACCAACCGAACCGAAGTTACCACAGACAGGCGATAACTTCAATCCTTGGCTTTATGGAGGTATCGGGGCAGTTGCACTTACGCTTGGTGTAGCGGCACTCTTTTGGAAAAAGAAAGAGGATAAGGAAGAAGCGTAGAAAGAAATAGGAACTATTCACACAGGGAGTTACAGGCCATTGCTTATAGCTCCCTATTTCAATGTCAGGAGGTTAATTATGTCAGACAACATTAGTATTTATCTTCGTAGTAATGCAGAAGGTGTAATCAGTATCAGCATTGATATTCCGATTGGCCTAGTTCAGTCAATGAAGACAAAGAGCGTGGCAGAACCAACGGAAGTATTAATGAGTCAATTAGCAGAGAATTGGATGAGTTCAGAACCATCCAACAACAATTAGGAGGATTTTATTATGATGAATTATGAGATTTTTAAAGAGGTAGTAAAAGAGAAGTTTATGGATTTTTTACCAGAACAGTACCAGAATATGAAGCTGGCAGTAAATCCCACAGAAAAGGTGAATCATACAGTAGATGGACTGACATTAATGGGAGAAGGGGTAAGAGTTTCGCCTACCATCTATATCAACAACATGTATAAGCATTACAAAGATACAGACAATCTTGAGTTGGTATTAACTGATGCAGCAGCCATGATGGAAAAAGCCATGAGAGAAGCTCCAGATAATGTCCCTTCCCTTGATATGGAAAGTGCAAAGGATAACATCGTATTCCAGCTTGTAAATACTGAGCAGAATAAAGCGCTTCTTGAAGATGCACCAAACAGAGCCTTTCAGGATTTGTCCATTATTTATCGCTGGGTAGTGAAGGTAGAAGATTCTGGCATTCAAAGTACTGTGGTTCATAATTCTCTAGCAAAGCAGCTTGGCATGAGTGAAGATGAAATGTTTAAGGCTGCGGTAGAGAATACCAGACGAATTTTCCCGCCAAGAATCAGAAACATGAATGAGGTAATTAAGGATATGTTTATGAAGGATGGAATGCCACTTGAAATTGCAGAAATGATGATTGGAGAAATTCCTCCAGAACAGTCTATGTATGTGATTTCTAATGAGCAGGGTATCAATGGAGCAATCTCCATGTTATATGAAGATAAGCTTCATGCATTGGCGGAAGATTTAGAAACAGACCTCTATATTATGCCCTCATCTGTGCATGAAGTCATCGCAGTAAGCTCTAATATGGGTGATCCAAATGAACTTGCTCAGATGGTAGCGGAAATCAATATGGATCAGGTATCGTTAGAGGAAAGATTGTCGAACCAGGTATATCACTATGACAAAGATTTGAGAAAACTTTCTCTTGCAACAGATACTCCAAATAAGCGTTTGGATGGAATTGTGGCAGAGCCTAAGTTGATTTACTCAGCTACAGAAAAGTCCAGATAAGGAGGTTATTATGGAGCAGGAGATGACAATGCAGGAACTGATTGCTCTGATGAATGACACTGATGGAGAACTTTTAATCCATGTTGAGTTCGGAGAGGAGGCTGATGTGGATGGGGAAGAAACCAGAAGTACAGAATGAATTCGGACTTGATGTGGTATCAGTAAGATTAGTAAAGGATGCGCCTATTTTTTCGGAGCATCCTTTTACTTCTCCAACAGAGACAGTTGCAGTTCTAGGGGAATTAATGTCGGAATTTGACCGAGAGGTGGTATGTGTAATAAATCTTCGTTCAGACCTAAAACCAATCAATGTACACTTTGCAAGTATTGGTGCATTGAATGAAGCAATGGCACATCCGAGAGAGCTGCTAAAAGCAAGTATATTGTCAAATGCAGCAAGTATTATGCTGGTTCACTCGCATCCAACCGGAAACCTCACACCAAGTAAGGCGGACACTATGATGACAGACAGGATGAATTCTGTATGTGAAATGATGGGAATCCCGTTAGTGGATCATATTATTGTCGGGGGCAAGAATCGTGAGTTTTTTAGCTTTAAGGAAAAGGGAATGATTAAGAATCCCAATATTCATCTTGCAACAGACTATAAAACATTTGATATGAACTCACCATTAGTTGCGGAAAAGGGAAGAGGCAGGTGATAAGGATGGATGACAGATATACAGAGGGAGAACTACGAGTGGCGAAGAGTGTTGACCTTACAGCGGTTGCTTCACAGTTAGGCTATACAGTAAAGCGTGTTGGAAAGTATTACACTTTAAAAGAAATGGATTCCATAAGAATCTATGATAAAAGCCACTGGTATCGTTGGTCGAGACAGTATGACAAAGGGAATAATGGCGGTTCTCAGATTGATTTCTTACGAGTGTTCTGTGGTATGGATGTTAAAGAAGCAGTATTTTGGTTATTAGATTTTGCAGGGTATAGAAGAATACCCAATGCTACTGAAAAACCAAAACTAAAATATCAGGTGCCCACTCAAAAAACAGAAGAGAGAAAGCCATTTGTTTTGCCTGAACCATCTGCTGATAATTCATATCTGTATGAATACCTGAATCGGGATCGAGCTATTGGTAAGGCAGTAATAGACTATTTTGTAAGTCAGGGGCTGATATACGAAAGCAGGCATTATCATAATGTAGTGTTTCGAGGAAATGACAAAGCGGGAGTCACTAGATTTGCCAGTATGAGAGGTGTTTTTGACAAAGAAGGAAAACCTTTTAAGTGTGATGTTGCAGGCAATGATAAGCGATATGGTTTCAATGTTTCTAATGAGGACAGTACGCAGCTGATTGTTTTTGAAGCTGCAATAGACCTTATGAGCTATGTTGATATGTTTGGTGATTACGAGAGTAATAAACTAGCTCTTGGAATGCTGTCTGATGCACCTCTTGAAACATTCTTGGAAGAACATCCCAAGGTAAGTTCAATCAGATTTTGCTTAGATGCAGATGCACCAGGGAGAAAAGCAAGCGATGAATTGACAGTGAAATACTACGGTCTAGGGTATGATGTGGAAGATTGTCCTCCACCAGAAGGATTTAAAGATTATAATGAATGGCTTGTTGCATCAAAGGTGAAAGTGAACTCAAAAAGTACGACCATTTCAGGTAGGTGAACTTAAAAAGTAAGACCACTATACCAAAAAGAACTTAAAATATGCGACCACATTAAGAAAGCTTGAAATAAATATCTATTTATTATTAGAAAGTGAACTTAAAAAGTGAGACCATTTTGGGCAGGTGAACTTAAAAAGTAAGACCACAAGCGCAAAATGAACTTGAAAAGTGAGACCATGTGGCAATATAAAGGGGTTTTAGGGGAATTTGTCCCCTGACTAGGAAGCAGAATGGATGGATATCCAATCTGCGTATCTAGCCATGCTCAGGGTATTAGCACTGGGCAAGAGAGCCATGATAATTTTAACTAAACACGGATAAGGAGGTGTACTTGTAGCGATGGACAGAGAAGATTTACAAGGAACAAAACCAGTAGAATTATCTACAGTAGAATCACTACTAGAATTCCAAAGGAACTTTGAGACAGGATTTCATTTTACAGATAAAGAGGCAGAGATTATTATTGATTACTTTGAAGGCCATGATTATGTGCTTGGTCATGTGGAGGGTGTTCATTTTAGAGGAGACTTAGCTGACAAAAAAGAGGAGACTGTTTGGGAAGAATATTCAATGGATGATGTTATTGATCTTGTATGTGAATGGAATTATGAGTTTATCTTGGATATTGATGCCGAAAGGCAAAATGCTAGGGATATGATTGAATTTGGAAACATGCAGAGCCGCTATGACAACTTGAAATCGGAAGAACAGGTGCTTGATAAGCTATTTGATCAGACGAAGTATGGAAAACAAGTAGAAGAGTTAGCGGTGAAACTTGCGGATGAATTGATTACTAATTTGTCACAAGGGAAGGACATTAGCGATACAGTACAAAATATTACGACTGCATTTCCAAAGCAGGAAGTAAGTGCGAGAGCGAGGTGATTAGATGGCGGGAAGACAGCACAGCATTGATAAGCTGCTTAGACTGACTCCAGAGGAAGCAAAGGTGTTAGCGATAAAGGCAAAAGAGGCAGGTATGTCTGAGTCCGCTTATCTTAGACTTCTTATTGACCAGAAACCAAATGATTATCCAGAAATACGCAAGATGCTAAAGGAATTGATTAATGAGGTCAATCGAATTGGTGTGAATATTAACCAGATTACTTACAATAACAATACGGAACTTTACTCAAAGGAAGATAAAGATAGCTTAACAGCGTATATGCGAAAGCTGAATTTGGAGGTTAAAAAGGTGGTGGAGCAGATTGGCAATTAGCAAGATACTATATATGAAAGACTGTGGTTCTGGTTTTCATGGCAGACATTTAAAGACAGCACTTGAGTATGTTATGAATCCAGAGAAAACACGGGATGGAAGGCTGATTGGAGGAATCAACTGCCAGCCAGACAATGCTTTTGAACAAATGAAAGCAACAAAAAGAAAGTTTGGAAAGATTGATAAGCGTCAGGGTTATCATATTATTTTATCTTTTAAGGAAGGTGAAATTGATTCTGATAAAGCTTATGAAATAACCAGACGATTTGTGGAAGAATACTTGGGCAAAGAGTATGAGGCAGTGTTCTGTGTTCACGATAACACGGACCATATTCATTCTCATACAGTATTTAACAGTGTTAGCTTTGTAGATGGGAAAAAGTATCGTTATGAAAAAGGGGACTGGGCTAAAGAAATACAGCCTATAACCAATCGCTTATGTGAGGAATTTGGCTTATCTACGATTGATATTGAAACAGATAAGAATGAAAAGCACGAATACTATCATGAATGGAATGAGTATCGAGATGGTAAATTCGTGTGGTCAGATATGATAGTAAGAGATTTAGATGCATGTATTTTGCAGGCTGGTGATTTTGAACAGTTTTTAGAATTGCTTCATGATAAAGGGTATGAAGTGAAGCAAGGAAAATATCTTGCCGTAAAGCCACCGGGGATGAATCGTTTTAAGCGATGCAAGACACTCGGCGAGAATTATTCGGAGGAGAGGATTCGTGAAAGAATACCCACCGAAGATTTAGCTTTCTATCAAGCTATGAAACAAGAGATACAGCCAGAAATTGTGAAGTGCTATGTGAGACGGTATCGCAGAGCAAAGATGTCTGGTATTCAGAAAAGATATTATGCGAAGCTATATCGAATCGGAAAACTAAAGAAAAAACCTTATAGTCAGGCTTGGAAATATAAGAATGACATAAAAAAAATGCAGAAGTTACAACAGCAGTATTTGTTTTTAGTAAGGCATAATGTTCATAATGTAGTAGAACTAGCAGCAACAGTTGATAATTTGACTGGTAAGAAGAAGGAGGCATCCACAGAAAAAAGCAGAGTATATCGTTCTAGAGAAAAGTGTAAAACGATTTTTGCGATTGCTGATGATTTAGAGGAGTTAAAAACAGCGGAAAATAGTTATCTGAATGGGGATAAGTTCTTTGAGGAAGAGCATAATCAGTGGATAAATCTAATGAGTCAGTTACAACAAGAGGGATATTCCTTAGAAGAGGTGGAGCAGCTTAAAGAGTATTACAGGGAACAGTATTCGATTGTCAGTAGCAAGGAGAAAGTAGTATTTAAAGAACTTAATCTTGGAAAGTCGATAGTGAAAGATATGATTTCTGATAACGAGGATAGAACTATGATTGAGGATAATACAAAGAACAAAATAACAGAAAGAACTAAGCAGAAGCAGCCAATTCGTTAGGCTGTTTTTTTAGTTGAAGGAGGTTTTAGAATGGACAACATTAGGAGAGGTAACATACTTAAAGAAATCAAAAATGCAAACCGTTTTGAAGATGATGTGTATCTTCTTGTTGAAGAGGATTTGACTTTTGGACTTGAAAAGGATCAGATTGATTTGTATTTGAAAAAGAACTTCAAGCTATCTCAAATGAAGGTGTTATCTAGTTATTTGAGAAAGGGAATAGATGTGGAATTTGTGGAACTGGTTGCAAATCATCCAGAATTGACAGGATATCAGGTGCAGGTTGCTTTGGATTTCTTTCAAAAGGGTGTTCCCATAGCAACAATAGAAAGCTCGGTTGGAAATAAAAGTAATGTTGCTGAAATGAAGGAATTATTTCAGTCGGTGTTAGAAAAGGCAAAAGCAGCCAGGGTAGGAGCAGAGGATGCTCCTGCATATGTAAAGGAAATGATGGAGCAAATGGCAGCATCTATTGAGAAGATTCAGTATCAGGAGCAACGCTATGATGAACTGAATAAGAAGCTGACAATCTTTGAAAGCACTAAGCGAGATGAGGAAGTCAGAGATAATCTGCTACAGAAGTACAACGATGCGGAGTCGTTGCTTAATTCACAGCAGAACAAGTTAAATCAAGCAGATTCTACGATAGCAAGACTTCGTGAACAAATCACGGATAAAGAAAAGGAGATGAAAAGAATGCAGACACGCATAGATACTTTAGAGGATAAACTGCTTGCAAGAGCAGATAAGCCAGAAAAAGATACACCAGTTGTCGCAAAAAAAGCGATAGCAGACAGCGAACCAGAGGATACAACTGTAAAAGAGGAAAAACAGGCTGCATCTAATATCACAGCTCCAATTCCAGAAATGTTTACAGGTAGCAATGCAATCCCAGTTTATTATCAGATGCCAGTAGTTGATGCTCAGGGAAGAATGGTGCAGAGAGTTCCAGTAGAGAAAATTATTAGAAAAAGTGAAACAGGTGTTGCTGCACTGATCGGAAGGCTTGGTTTTAAGAAAAAGAGCAGACAGGATATTGTGAAACTTGTTGCATCGGGAGATTTAGTTCCAGCACAGCTTATCCAGATAAAGACTGGTATGGAACGAGGACTTACTGAGGGGCAGCTTGTAGAACTAATTAACAACAATGTATCAGCAGAAAAGATGAAGGAAATCATTGAAATTGCTGTACTTGAAAACAGTATGGATTATTAGGAGGATACTATGGGATTATTGATGATAAGCGAAACCATAAATGATATATGTAAGGTATCACATTCATTTTCTAATGAAGAAAAGGAATTTATCGTGCAGTTTGCTTTCAAGACTTCGGACAAAGAACTTACAAATAAGTTGATTGATGAACTGGTAGAATCGGTGGATGAAACGGATTCCATACGCATTATGGAGAAATATTCTGTGATGTATGATGTGAAGCCAACTTGGGTAAGCCAGATTGAGAATTTGTTAGTTTCTATTGAGATGTATCGTATCCAGGAGCAAAAAGCGATAACAAGACTTTCGGAAGTATTGGGTGCGTATGGAATTGATGTATCTGAAGATGAGGTAAGAACGGCAGATTCTGAAAGTATCAAGGCAAAGATTGCTGAAAGTCAGAGAGAAACAGAGGAACAGGAGGAAGAAGAAGCAGACAAAAAGTCTGTTGAATCTGAACCGAGATGCACATTGAGAGAACCAGTATTGTAGGAGGGATGACAGATGGCAGAAGAAATTCAAGAGGCGGTACAGATTATCCGTGTCGCATATGATGGTGTAGAGATTGCTATGAAAGTAGGCAGTGGTGGTATTAGCGCCATGCAGAAAGCAATTGATGTCTTAAAGGGACTTCTCGATTATGAGAAATCTTTAGGAAAAACATCAATGAGAAAGTTATTGATGAAGGGTGGAGATTTGCAGGTATTGCAGTTTGAAACCAAAGATATGAAAAAAGTTCAAAAACTGGCTAAGAAATATGGGATTCTATATTCTGTATTACCGGATTTGAATCATAAGGATGGTATGAGCGAGGTTATTTTCCACACGGAAGCAGTTCCTAGAGTAAATATGATCCTTCAGAAACTCAGTTCAGGACGTATTGCCACCTTTGATGATTACTTGAAAAACGGGGATGAAAAGCAGCTGGGAAAGTTGATGGATTTTCTTAAGAATCAAAAAATGGGAAACGACATGGTCCACAGTGAGGATGGAGTGAAAGTAAGTACTGTTATGGATGGTCTAATTGAAAAAGTTGGATTATTTGCGATGGGCAAACAGAGTATCAGTGTGGACAGTGTAAAGGAGAATTTCAGTATTGATAATTCTCAGGCAGAAAGTGTTATTAAGCAGCTTGAAACCATTGGTGTTCTTGGTACAAAGAATGCTTCTGGTGAGCATAAGGTCATTATGGACAAGGAAGCGTTCTTAAATCGAGTGAGAGGATATCAGTGCCTTGCCGAAAGAATGAGAGCAGTTTCTGCTTCTAAGAATATGAACTTATCCGATGTCACAATCAGCAAGAATCTTATTGTTGAGGAAAATGAACATGCAGTAAAAACCAGAGTACCAGGCACTTGGGGAGATAACGCAAGATTCGTGTGGCTGAATAAGGAAAACATTATGGAGATTCATAATGGAAAGACAATGCTTACCTTTATCGACAGCAATAAGAACTATAAGATGTACGATTCACAGAATCGAGTGGTAGAGACGAAGCGAGGGGAAGAACTATATACACATTATGATAAAGTGGAATCCAATTTGCGTGAGAAGTATGAGCAGACTAAGACAGAAACTAGAGGCGAGCGTGGAAAGGCGGGAGAAACTAAGACTACCACGAAGTCCACTACTACGAAGACAACCACAACAAGAAAGAGGTAGAGCCTATGCAGACAAGTAAAAAGAAACCATCGGTTCTCTTTCTTCTACTTGGAGCATTAGCAGCATGGTATCTTGGATATCTGATAGGTGGAGCATGGGAAGATGGCATAGAGTTTAATGCCTTCCTAAGTAGATTCAATGAAGTATGTGCTGTACCATATGGCAATTACTTCAATCAATATACAGTAAAAGCAGTAGCCATTGTGTTGGGAATATACGCAATGGCTATTGTTATGTATTACACCAGTCAAAGAAATATGATGCCGGGAAAGGAATTTGGTACAGCAAAACTAGAGACACCACAGAGAGTCAATAAGGTTCTTGCAGATAAGGATGAGAATTTCAATCGTATTCTAAGCCAGAATGTAAGAATGTCACTTGATTTCAGAAGATTGAAACTGAATGGAAACATTTTGATATGTGGTGGTTCTGGTGCTGGTAAAACTTTTTATGAAGTAAAGCCAAATCTGATGCAGATGCCTCATAACTGTTCTTTTATCTGCACCGATCCAAAGGGAGAAATCCTTAGAAGTACAGGTGGAATGTTAAAAAAGAACGGGTACAATGTGAAAGTTATTAACCTATTGGAGATGGATAAGTCAGACTGTTACAATCCATTTTCCTATATCAGAGAAGAAACAGATGTTGTAAAACTGATTACTAATATTATCAGTAATACCACACCAAAAGGTGCTACACCATCTGATCCATTTTGGGAGAAGGCAGAGGGGTTATTTCTTCAGTCCATTTTCTATTATGTTTGGCTAGAAGAAAAACCGAGTAAGCGTAATTTTGAAACAGTGTTAAAACTGATTGGGGAAGCAGAGGTTGTAGAACAAGGAAAACAGTCGATGCTAGACCAGAGAATGTCCTATTTACAAAAAAATTCACCATTAGGTGCAAATCATCCAGCAGTTAAACAGTATAACAAGTGTATGCGTGGTGCAGGAGATACAGTTCGTTCCATTATTATCAGTGCAAACTCAAGACTTGCCTTCCTTGAGAATCAGCAGGTATTACGATTGCTATCGAAGGATGAGCTAAACCTTGCAGATATAGGCATTGGTGTAAATGGAGATGGGGAAACAAAGACAGCTCTATTTTGTGTAATACCAGATTCAGATAAGTCCTATAACTTCATTATCGGTATGCTTTATACGCAGATATTTCAGGAATTGTACTATCAGGCAGATTTTAACTGTGGTGGCAGACTTCCAATCCATGTCACCTTTATGTTAGACGAATTTGCGAATGTTGCATTACCAGATGATTACTGTTCGCTGCTTTCTACTATGCGAAGCAGGGAAATTTCAAGTATTATCATCATTCAGAACTTTGCACAGCTAAAGGCTTTGTTTAAGGATACTTGGGAAACAATCCCCGGCAATTGTGATACTTTTATCTATTTGGGTGGAAACGAACAATCCACTCACAAATATGTGTCAGAACTGCTTGGAAAAAGCACGATTGATAAGAAGTCGAGTGGAGAAACTAGAGGCAGACAAGGAAGCTCTTCAAGGAATTTTGATGTGTTAGGAAGAGAGATATTTACTCCTGATGAGGTAAGAAAGCTGGATAACAAGAAATGTATTATCTTTATCCGTGGTTTTGATCCAATTCTTGATAATAAGTATATTCCTTTCGCACATCCAATGTTCGACCAGACATCAGATGGAAAAGGTGAGCCTTATGTTCATGATGTTAAAGCGAATCAGAATCTGATTGGTCCACCTTTTGAAATTCTGTCTCAAAAGGCAATTGCACATTTTGAAAAGATGAAGGAAAAGGGAGAGAATATTTATATTGACGATTTGAAGTATGAGGAATTTATGCTGCTTGGAGAGGTTGAACTGAACCGAAGATTTAGCAGTCTGGAAGAAAAAGTTCAGAAGAATAAGTTAAATGAGGAGCAGGGAAACGAATTGGAGTATGCAGAGGAAATGACGGAGAATCAAAGAGTTCGTCCTAAACCTAAAGCAAGAAGGGAAGTTCCAGAATGGGAAGATAAGATTTCAAATCGAATCGTTCATTGGCATTATTCTGATGAACAGATACACGAGATGCAACAGGCACTTGAAGCAAAAGTATCAAAAGCATTGGTAATGCAGTATTTTTATCCTGATTATAGTGTGAAAGAAATGCGGGAAGTTTGGTATAGGAACGCTTAGATATGAAGGAGGTGGTTATCGCAGTAACGCATCAGGAAAAGCCTGATTAACCTAGGTACCAGGAGTAATCCTGTTTTGATAGAAACTAATAACAACGCAGATATGAGTAGATGAATGTTATCTATTCGGTCATTTTAGCCGGATAGATGATGTTCATCTTTTTATATCCGGCGTGACCTCTGCACCAGACTTTTAAGGAGATTTTATTATGCGTAAAAAAAGCACAGCAGTAACAGCAAACACATCAAACAAAGTAAACGGAGGTAACACAATGAAAGGATTTTATGGAAATGTTAAAAAGAAACTGATTCCAACAGTATTTGGAAGTGTAATGGCAGTCAGCCTTATGAGCACACAGTGTTTTGCAGCAGCAACAGGAACATCAGCTGTAACCCAGCCACTCGATAACTTAAAGACACTTGTAATCGCAGTCATCGGTGCAGTCGGTGTCATTATCTTGGCAAAAAACGTAATGGAGTTCGCTCAGGCATATCAGCAGCAGGATTCCTCTACTATGAACTCAGCATTAAAGGGAATTGTAGCAGGTGTTATGATGGCAGGTATCTCTACTGTATTAACATTCCTTGGCTTTTAGGAATTATGGGAAAAGCAAATGCGGGGCAGTCATGCCTCGCAGATATTAAGAAGGAAGGTGAATTACAAGTATGGATATATTCAAACTTGGAGACAAAATATTGTCTCTATTAGAAATGGTATTCGGCTTTTGGAACAACCAGATTTCACTTGTATTTTCAATGCTTGGACAGTCACCGGTTAACTTTAAGGGCGGAGGTCCCTGGGCAATTATTGAAGGGATAGAACCAATCTTTGTAGCGGTTGGTTCATCTCTGGTCGTCTTGTTCTTTGTTATCGGTTTCTGTTCGGAGAGTGTGGATGTAAAAGAGGATATGCGATTTGAAGTAATCTTAAGAATGCTGATTCGAGTGGGACTGGCAGAATGGTTTGTTGCCAATAATGTCACGATTATGAAGGCGTTTTTTACTTCCATTGGAAATTTGGTTAATCTGCTGACAGCAGGCACAACAACGACACTAAGTATTGATAGTGCACAGGCAGATATTATTAAGAATTTAGGATTTGGAGAGAGTCTAGTCATGTTAATTCTGGCAGCATTACTTTCCATTATTATCATTATCTGTGGCTTTTTCATTATTTACACAGTGTATTTCAGATTCTTAAAGATACTGATTATCGTGCCGATGGGAGCGATAGCGTTTTCTACAATGGGTGGAAACAGAACAGTAAGTCATACCGTAGTATCTTATTGCAAATATTTCTTATCTGTTGTCTTTGAGGCAGTCACTATGGCACTTGCAATTATTGTGTGTAATGCTTTTGTTAGTGCGGGACTTCCATCTTTTACAGGAAGTTATGCAGACTGGGCACAGACGCTCATTTATCTGTGTGAAATGACATTTACGATTGCAATGACAGTTGGAAGTGTTAAGGGAGCGCAGTCACTCACAAGCAAGGCATTTGGCTTGTAGAAAGGAGCGGCAATGGAATTAGATTATAAGACACAATGGGGAAGTACAGAAAAGGTAACGATTGATATTAACAGTTATCTGAATAATGGATGTCTTTATATTGGCTTGGTAAGCCATGAAGAAGGTTATCCAGAACCATTTGGTGATTTGACAGTCAATTTAGATGGACAAGTCCCTGATTACTGTGCCTATGTAGATTTAAACAATATGCCAGAACTTGAGAAGTTTATTGAAGAGAATCATATGGGCGAGTTTTCAGGACTTGTGAAACAGAGTGGATTTAGTCAGTATCCACTTTATATGTTTGATGCTGAAAAATTACGAGAATTATGTCCAGAGGGCATGAAGATGTATGAAGACAGTATCGGAGTAAAAAAGACACCAGAAGTAAAAGAGAAAGTGAGGTAGAAAGTAATGGTAATTGAGATTAACAAAGATATTGATCGTTATCAGGAATCAGTTGCACTTGGTCTTTCTGCAAAACAGCTTATCTTTTCTGTAGCAAGTGTGGCAGTTGGAGGCACATTGGTACTTCTTTTGTACCGATATATTGGTCTTACAGGAGCAGCTTATGTTGCAATTCCTTGTGTTGCACCAATCGCACTTGGCGGATTCTATTCCTATAACGGAATGGACTTCTATGAGTATATGGGAAAAAAGCTGAAGTTTATGTTTTCTAATAAACCTCTTACTTATCTGTCCACAGAGGGAGAACTTGCGATTGCAGAATATCGCATGGAGGAACTCTCCACAGGTAGGAAGAAAAAGGGGAAGCAGAAAGCTGTTAAGAAAGATACAGCAAAGGTAACTGAGGATAATAACACAAAGCAACAGGCAAAGAATACGGAGGAATTTGAAGCTATGAAGAAAAAGACGAAGAGAATGTTATTTGGACTGATTGGCGTTATCGTAGCAGCGGTAGCAGGAATCATGGCATATAAGTATATGCAGTAGTAACTAGAAGGAATACCTGACTTTTTAGTCGGGGTAATGTTGGCACTTGCCGGGATTACTCCGGCGGTGCTATATGCGAAAGCAGAAAGGAAGGTAAGAGCGAATGGGCTTATTTGGAGACGGATTCAAGGTGTTAAAGAAAGCAAGTGAACCTCTTTACAAGGCACCGAAATCCATACAGGAAACCATTGAAATTATGGCGGTAGCAGAGAATGGAATCTTTGAAGTGGCAAAGAATAGATATTCAAAGTGTTATCGTTTTCAGGATATTAACTACACCACAGCAACAGAGGATGAACAAATTGGAGTATTTGAGAGATATTGTAAGTTCCTTAATTCTTTGGATTGTAACTTCAAAATTACAATCAACAATAAGAATAAGAACATGATTGATCTGAGAGACAAAGTTCTGCTTGCTTACTGTGATGATGGTTATGACAGTTTCCGTAAGATTTACAATGACATCATTGAAGAAAAGATTCATGAGGGCAGACAGGGGATTGAGCAGGAAAGATACCTGACTGTCACGATCGAAAGAAAGAATTTCGAGGAGGCAAAGGCACAGTTTGCAACCCTTGAAGCAACCATTCATAAGGCATTTGTAGAACTTGGAGCAGAGATTGTTCCTCTTTCTGGAAATGAAAGAATTAAGGTGCTTTATGATTATTACCACTTAGGAGATGAGAACAGTTTCAACTTTGATTTGAAGGAAGCAAAGAAGGTAGGAGCGGATTTTAAGAATGATTTATGCAATGGCATGATTAAGTTCTTCCCAGACCACTTTGAAGATGAGAGCAAGTTCTGCAGAGCATTGTTTATTAAGAAGTATCCAAGCAGCTTGTCAGACCGATTCATCAATGAGATTACGTCACTTCCAGTACACTCTATGACGAGTATTGATGTTGTTCCAGTTCCAAAGGACTTGACCACAAAGACACTTCAGAAGAAATACTTAGGTATTGAATCTGACATTATCAAACAGCAGAGAGTTCGTAATAAGAACAATGACTTTTCTACTGAAATCTCATATGCAAAGAGAACAGAGAAAAAGGAAATTGAAGCAATTATGGATGATGTGCGTGAGAATGACCAGTGCCTGTTCTATGTGGGAGTCACCATTATTGTTATGGCGGAGAGCAAAAAGGAATTAGAAAGCATCTGCGAAACCATTGAAACCATTGGAAAGCGTAACAGTTGTACCATTGATGTGCATTATTTGAAACAGAGAGAAGCACTAAATACTACACTTCCAATTGGAGTGAGACAGGTAGAAACCATGAGAACTATGCTTACACAGTCACTAGCTGTTCTTATGCCATTTAATGTGCAGGAATTAAATGATGCTGGAGGTAATTACTACGGCATCAATCAGATTTCAAAGAACATCAATGTAGGGAATCGTAAGAAACTGATTAACGGAAACGGATTCGTATTTGGAGTACCTGGTTCTGGAAAGTCCTTCTTCTGTAAGATGGAGATGGGAAATGTATTCTTATCGGGTGATGATGAAATCATCGTAATTGATCCAATGAACGAGTATTTTGATATTGCACAGACCTATGGTGGAACTGTAGTAAATATGTCTACCTACACAGACAACTATGTGAATCCCCTTGCGATGGATGTATGGAACTTAGACCAGAACGATTCTAAGGGTTGGGTAAGAGAAAAGGGCGAGTTTATGCTTGGTCTTTGTGAACAGTGTATTGGAGATACTTTAAATTCCAGACAGAAATCAATCATTGATAGATGTGTAAGAAAACTCTATATCGACATTGCAAGAAGCAAAGAAAAGTATATCCCTGTTATGTCAGACTTCTATGATTTACTGTTACAGCAACCAGAAGATGAAGCGAAGGATATTGCATTGTCACTTGAGTTATTTGTATCTGGTTCCTTAAATATCTTCAATCACCAGTCAAATGTGGATGTAGATAACAGATTTACTGTATATGGAATCAGAGACTTAGGTGCAGAACTTAGTCCTATTACTATGCTTGTTATGATGGAGAGTATTCAGCAGAGAATTGTAGAGAATGGAAAAGCAGGTAAGGCAACTTGGCTTTATATTGATGAATTCCACGTTTTGCTTAACTCAGAATATTCTGCGAAGTATTTACAGCAGTTATGGAAAAAAGTGCGTAAGCAGGGAGGTTTATGTACTGGTATCACACAGAATGTCGTGGATTTATTACAGAACTATACAGCTACCACAATGCTTGCTAACTCAGAATTTGTAGCCTTATTAAAACAGGCAAATACAGACAGTTCTAAGATGGCAGAAGTAGTTGGTGTATCAGAAGCACAGCTTCGATTTGTAACAAACACTTCATCAGGTATGGGACTGATTAAATGTGGTTCAGTAGTTATTCCATTTGATAATCAGATCAGTAAGGATACCAACCTCTATAAACTTTATAACACCAATATCCATGAAAAGATTGCGGAACAGAAAGCAAAAGAGGCAGCACTTGCGAGAGCAAAAGGAATTGAAGAATAAGAAGGATATGCCACTAGGAGTAATCATGGTGGCATGTTTTATTTGGCAGGGAGGTAAGAACATTGAACATCAAAAAGGTTGATGATAAGCCGATGGTGATTCATACCAAAGAGAAAGCGAAGATTCACAGCCATGTTCCCAAAGGTGCATCCATCAAAGGTAGTAATATATACACTGTTGACCGTTCTCCCAAGATTAAGGGTAGTGCGGTTGCTAATGAGAAGCAAAGTAAGTCATATCGAAAGAGCACCATTCATAAGACAAAGGCTGATAGAACAGGACGTATTTCTAAATTCTGTAAAGGGATACAGAATAGTAACCAGCCCATTAAGGTCAAGAAGACTACACTTCGGAATGCAGGAGTTGTAGGTGCAAAGACTGCAACAGACCATATGGAAGGTGGTAGAGAAGTACAACAGGCTGCTGGAATTATGTATGAAGCATCGAAACCGGTAACAGGTACTGCGTCGAGAGGTGCGGCATTGTTTAAAAGGCAGGCAATCGCAGCAAAGCAAAGAAAGATTAAGCAGGTTCAGGCAGGTAAGAAGATTGCAAAGAAAGCAGCGAAAAAGACTGTAAAAGATGTGTCGAAAAAAGTCGCTAAAGAGACTACAAAAGAGACTGCAAAGAAAACAGCTAAGATTACGGCTAAGGTTACAACAAAAGTTGCAGCTTCGGCAGCAGGCACAGCAGTTGCGCCGGGAGTTGGTACAGCAATAGGTTTTGCGGCAGGAGAAGTAGTTGGAGCAAAGATAGAACATGACGATATGGTGCGTAGTAATCGTGCAAGAAAAGTGAAATTCTTTTTAGATAAGATGAAAGCACAGAATGATCAGCAGGATTCTCTTGCAAAACTTGTAAAAGATTTGGTGTTTCGTAGAGCATCAATGGTGATTAAGCAGATTATCGCAGTGATTGGTCCGTTTCTATTGCTGTTGGTTCTTTTGATAGCGCTGATATGTGTGCCTGTGATTGCAGTAGTTGCAACGATTTACAATTCACCATTTGCTTTATTTTTACCACCACTTGAAGCGGGTGATACAGTCCAGACAGTTACAAGTGCTTATGTTGCAGAGTTCAATCGTGATGTGAATACTCTGGCAAATGACCATACGGGATATGACAGTGGAGAAGTGGTCTATGTGGATTACGAAGGTACGGATGCTAATCCATCTAATTACTACGACATTATGTGCGTGTATATGGTGAAGCATGGAATTGGGGATGCTGCGACTATAATGAATGATACTTCTAAGGGGTGGCTTCAGGATGTGGTAGATGACATGTGTTCCTATACAACGAGTTCAAGAACAGAATCACATGATAATGGAGATGGAACAACAAGTTCTGAGACAATCCTAAGTGTAAATGTATCAATAAAGAGTTATCGGGATATGATTACCATATATGGTTTTTCTTCGGAACAGATAGCACTTCTTAATGAAATGATGAGTCCAGAGAATCTTGCAATGATTGGCTACTCTGGTGGAGGTGGTGGCGGAGGAAACAGTGTTTCTTCGCTGACACAGGCAGAGATAAATGCCATCTTAAATACGATTAGTGATAGTACGCAAAAGTCAGTATTAAGTTATGCACTGACAAAAGTAGGTTATCCATACAGTCAGGATTTAAGAGATACAGGCAATTATTATGATTGCAGTTCACTGGCATATTATTCATGGAGAGCTGCGGGAGTGGATATCAGTTATGGTGGTGCAACCACAGCAGCTGCGGAAGCACAGGGACTTAACGAAGCAGGAAAGTCCGTAACAGAAGCAGAACTTCAACCGGGCGATCTGATTTTCTACAGTTATACAAATAACGGCAGATATATGAATATCAGTCATGTTGGTATTTATGCTGGAAATGGAAAGATGGTTGAAGCGAAAAACGAAGCAGAGGGTGTTGTATATGGGGACTTCCATAGTGGAAGTGCTGTGTTATATGCAAGACCAAATAAGTAGACAAAGGACAAGGGTGAAGCCAAGAAAGTTTCGCCCTTCTTTTGTAGAATGGAGGAATTTATGAAGTTAGAAGAGATTGTGCTTGTGAAAGAGCATTTAAAAGGAAAAACAATGAATTATCTTTTATCGTTGGATGATTTCATGCAGATTCATGTTGGAAGAAAAACGGATTCGCTGGTCATGGGTGGTCAGATTGCATTAGCACTGGCAAAGACCTTGTCAGAGGATAAGAACTGGATGCAGATTGAGTTTTCAGAGCATAAAAGAGTGGAAGCAAGATTTTGTTCTAGTGAAATGCAGCTAAGAGGATTTCTTGGTGGCAGATTTGATGAGATTGATGTAAAGACAGTATTTGCAGAGGATGTATGTAACGCTTACTGCCTTGATAAAGTAACCAATCTTGGTCTGAGAATTGATGGAAGTACCAATACTAAGTTTCAATTCACTTACAAACCAGTGGACAGCCATTTTGAGCAGGGAGATATTCTTCACAATTTCAATGGCTCGGACTACAGAGTATTAGAGAAGCTATCTGCTAGAAACTTACTTCTTATGGATGTAAAGCAGGGAAGTATGGTAGTTGCAATCGGTTCTGGAATGTACACCAAGTATCCAAAGGGCGAAGAACCTACTGAGGATAATCAGACAATCGGTTTGGAGTGGGATCATGGAGTATATCTTGGGAATACACCGAGCCTTGTAGATTTTTCAATCATCAGAGAAAAGTACGGTGAAGTGAAAGAGATTGAAACCATTGATGATTTCAGAAGCAGTCAGGAGGATTTGTTCAACTTCTATAAGAAGATTGCAGAGAGTCCAATCCTTGAAACCTCTGTGAAAGAGGCTGCTACGAATGCAATGTATGATGTCTTTTGCACTGGCAGACAGGAAGTGTTCTTAAATAATCTATCAGGTGGCAAGTATGATAGTAATTTTATTGGAGCAGCACCTGTGCAGAAAGAGATGGTGAGATAGATGGCAACAAAGGTATTTGAGATAGAGATTAGTGAGCAGCTTTCAAGAGTGGAGAAGATAGAAGCAGAAACACTTGGAGATGCCATTGATAAGGCAATGGAACTTTATTATGGGCAGAAGGTAATCCTCGATGCAGATGATATGAAGGGCGTAGAATTTCAACCTATAGAACAACAAAAAGAGAAAACACGATAAGCGGAGGATAAGGCAATGAAAAAAACTAACAGTATTGACAAAACAATGGAATTTTTAATGAGTGAACTTCATAAGGAATGGGACAGAACTGGTGCTACGAAAGCATCCGTTCTTATTTCTTTAGAGGAAGTAGAGGAAGTGAATAAAACACTTGTAGCTACAATTATGAAAAGACAGGAACAGGCTGACAAAGCTATTGATTTCAAGGAATGTGTCAGACTTTCCAAAGAGAACTATATTCTCTTACGCCTTGCTAGAAAGATTAAGAAAGAAGAAGACCGAACCAATAAATTAGCGTTGGGGTTGGAATTTGAAGTGGCATTGGACAAAGAGGAATTAAAACTATTTAAGGGAATATTCAAAAGCAAAGTTCAGTAAATAATACGGAGGTGATGGAATGAGCGTAGATTATAAAGTAAGAGCAATCTATGAAGAAGAAATTCACGATGTTACAAAGTCAGCGGACAAATGGAAAACTGTACTTCGTCTGGCTGGTAATCTGTATCGTTATGAATTTGATAACATTATTATGATTTATGCCCAGAAGCCACGAGCAACATTATGTGCTGATTATGATACTTGGAAGTTAGTGGACCGATTTGTTAAGAGGGGAAGTAAAGGCATTGCCATCTTCCCTTCAAGAGCATTAAATCCACGAATGAGATATGTGTTTGATATTAGCGATACGGGTGGCAAAAACAAGAACCTGACATGGACATTAGAGGGAGATTTCTTAAAGGATTATCTGGATATGCTTGTGTCAGAAGGGCAGATTAAGCAGTATGATGGAACAGACAGAAACACGATGATGACTTCGCTAAAACACTTTACAAAGACCGAGATCAGAGGCATAATAGAAGAGGAATTCGAAGATCGAATGTCCGAATTAATGCAACTATCAGGTAGTGTGATAAAGGAATTTTTTACAAAACGCAAGGGCTTACCAGAAGATATGAGCATTTCTGAACAGTTAGTATTTCAGAGTGTTATGTATGTGGTAGGTACGAGATGTGGATTTGACTTATCTATGCAAGAACAGGATTTTAGTCAAATCGTAAATGTAACTGATGAAGATACGATTTACCGTCTTGGTTCTCTTGTATGCGATGTCTCCTGTAGTGTTCTGAAAAGTTTTAATCGTAACTTGAAGACCATTGAAAACGAAAGGAGATTATCATATGGCAGAGATGGCGTTAATGTATCACGAAGTGGACGGACTACTATATCCGAACATTCAGATGGAGAAACAGAACCTTCAGAATCTGGGCAAATACGGGAGAATGGCGATGAAGTATCTACAGGAGAACAATCTAAGCAGATACAAGACACTGTTCCGATTCGGGATGCTAGAGGAGAAGATGAAGGAAGTGGAAGAGGAAGCGAACCAGTTGCTAGACCAGCTGATGGAGAGTTATCTTCAGAAACACAAACCAGAGAATCCATCCTCAACAATGGAGATGTGGAAAATCAGAGAACAGGCGAAGATGCAGGCAGAGGAAGTAGTGCTTCATCAAGTAGTGATGACCTTTCATTAAATAGAACATCGGAAGATGAAGAACTGAATAGAGAACTGAATGAATTAAATTCATTTGGAAATAGTGCGGAAGCCGAGTATCATCAGGCTTCCTTTTTTGATGCGGATTTCGGACTAGAACGAAAGGGGCAGGAAGTAACAAAGAAAGCGGCTGGAGGATATCAGTACACTTATATCGAACCAAAGAAAGAATTGGTAGTACCAGCGGAATATGTGAAACAGACCTTAATTCGGGGTTCGGGATTTGAGAATGGAAGAACTCGTATCTGTAAGATATATGAAACAGAGATTGATGCAGGTACAAGAGCTAGACTGGTAAAGAAGGAATATGGTCAAGGCGGAGCAGGGTGGCCATTAGAAGGATATGGACTTCATGGCTATGATACTTTCCATTCACAGGGACTTCGTTTTCAGTGGAGAGATGAGGAAGGCGAAAAAGAAGGTTATATTTCTTGGAAGACAGTAGAAAAAGAGATTGGTGTTCTCATTATGACAGGAGAATATCAGCCAGAGAGACAATCTCTTGATGAAATAGCAATGGATGGTGACAGGGAAGATATTATAGATGCAGATTTTAGAGAAGTGGAAGATATCGAACCTGAGGAAGTAGAAATAATTGATTCCTTTGCTATTCCTGATGAACCAGAAAGTTATGAGAGCAACAGAGTACAGGCAGAAGCGGATAGTTCCCATGAAATGACACCAGAGGAATTAGCAGAAGAAGATCATATGGTTACAATGGCTGAGTATGGTGCAGAGATGAAGGCAGAAGCTGAGAAGCTAGAAGTAATTCCTACAGATTATGCACAGGTCATTGCAGATATGGATGAGGATAAAAGGGATGCAATGGAGATACTTGTAACAGAGTGTTCCATTTATAGTCCGTTTCATCCATTCTTACAGGACTTAGCAGCTTCAACAAGTTTGCTAATGCCAAATCGCTTGGAGTTCTTGTCGGGTATAGCATTAGGTGATAAGGAAGAACGCACAGGATACTGTAATAATCGTTATGGATTGGTTGAATATGTCATGAAACCATTTGAAGTTCAGTTAAATTACAAGAACCGACATGGCGAGCGAGTGAAGGACAGTACGGGATACCGAGAATTATATGAAGTCTTATCCTATATGTCGAAGCAGCCATTTTATTGTGGGGAAGATGCGAAAGCAAGATACTTTGAAATGCTTATCGGTGATAAGGAAAAGATGAAGCCTATTTATCGTGATTTCTTAGATAAGCAGAAAGCATTTGTCGAGAACCAGGAGAAACAGAAAGCTTGGAGTGATAGTTTTCATGGTGGTGCTACTAATGCTGAAGTATCTAGGTCAGAACCAGTTGAAACACCTGTGGATGGAGAAAAGCACAACTTCCATTTCAATCTATGGGAAGTACCAAAAGGTGGAGCTAAGACCAGATATCAGTGGAATGTGGATGCGATTCATACACTAAAACTTGTGGAATCAGAGGGCAGACTTGCTACAACAGAAGAGCAGAAAACTTTGTCAAATTATGTCGGATGGGGCGGTTTATCTCAAGTATTTGACGAGAAAAACGAGAACTGGAAAAAGGAATTTGCAGAGTTAAAGGAATTACTTTCCGAGGATGAATACACAGCAGCCAGAGCAACTGTTAATAATGCATTTTATACAGCACCAGAAGTGGCAAGCTGCATGAGTCAGGCATTGGTACAGTTTGGCTTTCGAGGTGGCAATGTATTAGAGCCATCTATGGGTATTGGTAATTTCTTTGGGACAATTCCGACACCATTACAAAGAAGTAACTTATATGGAGTGGAGCTAGATAGCATTTCAGGAAGAATTGCAGGGCAGTTATATCAGAAAGCCAACATCAGTATTACAGGTTTTGAAAAAACGAATTATCCAGATAACTTCTTTGATGCAGTCATAGGAAATGTGCCTTTTGGTGATTATAAGGTATTTGATCCAAAGTACAATAAGTACAACTTCCGTATCCATGATTACTTTATCGCAAAAGCATTAGATCAGGTAAGACCGGGTGGAGTGGTTGCAGTAATTACCACAAAGGGAACGCTTGATAAAAGCAATCCTACCATCCGAAAGTATCTTGCAGAACGAGCAGAACTAGTGGGTGCAGTAAGACTTCCGAATACTGCATTTAAGGATAGTGCTGGTACAGAAGTAACTTCCGATATTCTGTTTCTTCAAAAGAGAGAACGAAAGATTGACATTGAACCTGACTGGGTGCATTTAGGTTATACCGAGAATGGCATTGCAGTAAACAGCTATTTCACAGAACATCCAGAAATGATATTAGGTCGTATGGAGTATGATACTAGAATTTATGGGCAGGACAGCAGATATACAGTCTGTGTAAATGACGATGAGGACTTCAATCTTTATGCAGCGCTTAATCAGGCAATCAGCAATATCAAAGCAGAAATGACAGATTTCGATAGGGCAGTCGATGCAGAGGAAGTATCGGAAGATACCATCCCAGCAAATCCTGATGTAAGAAATTTCACTTACACATTCTTTGAAGGAAAGCTCTATTACAGAGAAAATTCCGAGATGGTAAGACAAAATGTTTCAGATTCAGCGGAGGAGAGAATCAGACTGTTAGATGAAATCAGACAGGTAACAAGAGAACTGATTGATTTGCAGATGGAAGGATGCAGCGATGAGGAACTTGCAAACAGCCAAAGAACACTAAATAAGAAATATGATAATTTCGTGGAGAAGTATGGCTATGTAACATCGAAAGCAAATAAAACAGCATTTCGTGATGATAGTGATTATCCTTTGCTTTGCTCTTTAGAAGAGGTAAATGAAGATGGGGAGGTCAAGAAAGCGGATATGTTTTATAAGCAGACGATTAAGGCAAAAACTGTGATTGATCGAGTGGAGACAGCTGTGGAAGCTCTCAATATCTCAGTAAATGAGTTTGGTGGAGTAAATCTTCCCTATATGCTCAGTATCTATGAACCAGATATCGAAGAAATGAGACAGAATGTGACAGAGGATATGGATGTTCCATTTCCAGAAGTAGAGTTCTCGGATGAACAGACATCAGAATTTAAGAGAGCTGCACTTGTACAGGAATTAGAGGGAGTAATCTTTTTAAACCCTGCCAGCTTCAATGAGAACAATCCAAATGCAGGATGGGAAACATCAGATGAATACCTGTCTGGGAATGTAAGAGATAAGTTTCGTGTAGCAAAGGCAGCAGTTAGTGATAATCCATCCTTTGCCGTGAATGTGGCTGCACTTGAAAAGGTTCAGCCCGTAGATATTGAAGCGAGCGATATTGATGTAAGAATTGGTTCTACTTGGGTGGAACCTACGGATTACGAGCAGTTTATTTATGAACTGGTTAATACGCCAAGAAGAGCAAGGGCAGTCAGAACGGAGTGGTACAATTCAGGCATTCAGGTACACTTAAATAAAATGAGTATGGAATGGTTTATTGAAAACAAAACGATGGATAAGCGTTCTGTGGCAGCTACGAAGACCTATGGTACAAGCCGCATGGATGCTTATTCTATTTTTGAGGATACCTTGAATCTAAAGATTGTAACAGTTAGGGACAGAGTGGATGATGGGGATGGCAAGTATCATTATGTGGTTAATAAGAATGAGACAATGCTTGCTAGAGAAAAGCAGTCCCAGATTAAGGAGAAGTTCAAAGACTGGTTATTCTCAGATCCAGAACGCAGAGCGAAGTATGTGGAGTATTACAACGAGACTTTCAACAACAGCAGACTTCGTGAATATGATGGCAGTCATTTACAGTTTCCGGGGATGAATCCTGAGATTGATTTAAAGCCACATCAGAGAAATGCCATAGCTAGAATACTTCTTGGTGGAAATACTCTGTTGGCACACTGCGTAGGAGCTGGAAAGTCCTTTGAAATGATGGCAGCCTGTATGGAGCAGAAAAGACTAGGACTTGCGAATAAGACCATTATGGTTGTACCAAAACCTTTGATTGGACAGACAGCTTCTGAGTTTCTAAGACTTTATCCTTCTGCGAATATCTTGGTTGCAAGGGAACGAGACTTTGAAAAGAGCAGGAGAAAACAGTTTGTATCCCGTATTGCAACTGGGGATTATGACTGTATTATCATGTCCCACTCGCAGTTTGAAAAGATTCCTATTTCTGCGGAACGTAAGGAGCGAATGCTGAATCAGAAGATTGATGAAATCACCTATGCCATTGATGAAATGAAGTCGCAAAATGGCGAAAGGTGGACTGTTAAGCAGATGGAGTCAGCCAGAAAGAAGTTAGAGGAACAGCTGAAAACCTTAACTGATGAAAGCAGAAAAGATGATTTGATTACCTTTGAAGAGCTAGGTGTAGATTCCATTATGGTTGACGAAGCGCATAATTTTAAGAACCTTGCGATATTTTCTAAGATGAACAATGTATCTGGTATTAGTTCTACAGGTGCAAAGAAGTCTACGGATATGCAGTTAAAGTGTCAGTATCTAAGCGAGATTAACCAGGGCAGAGGTATTGTATTTGCTACGGGTACACCAATTAGTAATACCATGTGTGAAATGTATGTTATGCAGTTGTATTTGCAGAAAGAAGCATTAGAGCAGATGGGAATCTATCACTTTGATTCTTGGGCGGCGAACTTTGGTGAGGTAACAACAGCACTAGAATTAACCGTTGAGGGAAGTGGTTTCCGTTTTAAGAGCAGATTTAATAAGTTTACCAATTTGCCAGAACTGATGAATATTTTCAGGGAAGTAGCAGATGTGCAGACATCGGATATGCTTGACCTTGATGTGCCAGCACTTCGAGGTGGCAAGGCAATGATTGTAGAAAGTGAACCAGACTGGTATGTAAAACAGGTGATGGAAGATTTTGTGGTAAGAGCAGAGAGGATTCGTAATGGCGGAGTAGATCCATCGGAAGATAACTTCTTAAAGATTACTCATGAAGCGAGACTTCTTGGAACGGATGCAAGGCTGTTAGATAAGGATGCACCGAACAATCCTGATGGCAAGCTGAATAAGGTTGCAGAGAATGTATTTGTAGAATATGAAAAAGCGAAAGCTGATGGCCGTATTGGTTGTCAGCTTATTTTTTCGGACATTGGAACGCCTTCAGCAGAGAAGGACTTTACTGTTTATGATTATTTGAAACAGTCCCTTATCCAGTATGGAATACCAGAGGAAGAAATAGCTTTTATTCATGATGCAAAGACTGACGCACAGAGAGATGTCTTGTTTAAAGAAATGCGAGCAGGCAAAAAGAAAGTACTGATTGGTTCGACTGACAAATGTGGAACTGGTGTAAATGTACAGACTCATCTTGTAGCTCTGCATCATGTGGACTGTCCTTGGAAGCCTTCTAGTATCGAACAGCGAGAAGGAAGGGGAATCAGACAGGGAAATGAGAATGATGAGATAGCCGTTTACCGCTATGTCACGAAGGGAACTTTTGATGCGTATAACTGGAGTCTGGTGGAGAATAAACAGCGATTTATTAGTCAAGTAATGACCAGTAAAGCTATCAGCCGAAGTTGTGAGGATATTGATGAAGCAACACTCTCCTATGCAGAGATTAAGGCAGTTGCTACAGGCAATCCGCTTATTAAAGAGAAGATGCAGCTTGATAATGATGTGCAGAGATTGAAACTATTAAAGGCATCTTATGATAATCAGAGGTATGGATTGCAGGATAACTTCATGATTCGTTATCCAAAACTGATTAAGGCAGCTAATGAAAAACTTGCCTGTGTGAAAGAAGATATTAAAGCCAGAGATGCAGAGCTTATCAATAATCCTGATTTTTCGCTTGTTGTTGGCAAGATCACTTTTACAGAGCGTGTGGATGGTGGGACAAATCTTCTGGAAACCATCAGTAAATGTAAGACTGGAGAAACAACGGCAATTGGTGCTTTTCATGGTTTTGAACTCTTAGTAGAGAAAAACTTCTTAGGAGTGAATTATCTGATTCTAAGAGGAAAAACCGAGTATAAGATGGAACTGTCCACCAGTCCTGTAGGAAATATGGTGAAGCTTGAGAATACCTTTGCTGGAATATCGGAGAATGAGGATTTCCTTGATAAGAAGATTGAACAGTATGAGAATGATTTAGCTTCTTCCAAAGAGGAATATGAGAAACCATTTGCTCATGAGGAAGAATTGCAGGTGAAATTAGCTAGACAGTTTGAACTCAATGCAGAACTTGACCTAGAAAATGCAAAGAGTGTGGATGCAGATTTAGGCAGAGTAGACCAGTCTGAGGAGGAAGAGAAGAACATCGGTGTTGCGGAAAGAGATGTACCTTACCTGACGGATAACAGAATAAGATAATGTGATGCCCTGTCAAAAGATGGGTATTTTGTAACTAAGAGAGGATGTGATGCAAGTTGGACAGAAGAAAACTGATAGCGGGAATATGCATTGTGGTGGGAATTGCTTTTATGGCAGTTCCTTTTTATTACCACAACAAAGGATCAAATGAAACAGAAAGGCTGCTAGAGGATTTTACGCAGGCAGTAGAGGAAGAACAGGATGAAGAGACAGCAGATGAAAAGGAAGAGCAAACCACCCTTAGTGAAACGGATGCATCCTTATTTGCGGAAGGCGATGTTATTGCCATTCTTGAAATTAAAGAATTAGGCATTAAATATCCCGTAGTAGAGGGAGCAACTTCTAGCAATTTGAATATTGCAGTAGGTCATTTGACTGAAACAGCAGGGATTGGAGTATCAGGAAATTGCGTCATTGCTGGTCATAATGGTAGCAGATATGGGGAATATTTCACGAATTTAAACGAAGTGTGTATTGGTAGTGAAGTCACACTACTTGATAGAGGAGGTATTATCTACACCTATGAAGTGGCAGACAGCTTTGTGACCAATCCTTATGACAATTCCATAAAAGTACAGGGAGAAGAAACAGAATTAACTCTTTTTACCTGTGCGAATAAGGGCACGATGCGTTTCGTTGTGAAATGTGTTTTGAGAGAGTAGGTGAGGATATGGAAGAAAAGAAGATGTACCGACTCGGCGATATTGAAGAGGTGATTGCTGAAATGGATTTTTCAGACACAGATGATGATATTGCTGAGATTGATGCTGATCTAGAGTTCTGGATCAGCGGATGGTATGTTGTGATACCAAGTCTTGGTATCCATGTCAGAGAAGGGGTGGCATGTACTTTTGATGAAGAAGAAAACATGTTTATGCCAGACTTTGATGTAACTGTAGTTTGCGAAGGAGAAATTGCTTCTGAAACATGGATGTACTATGAGCAGGACGGGATTTTAATAACTTTGGCAAACTGGCTGAATGGCAGAATGCCAATAGATGCAATCGAGAAGCTAGAGTGCTATATCGAGATTGCAAATGTAACTAATTAACTTATATTTGTCGGCAAGAAGCAGACAGAAAGTGAGGTACTATATGAAATATTCAATTAAAGTAAATGAAGTGAAACAAAAAGAAGGAAAAGAAAGTAATATCCGTGGCTTTGCAACTGTTGTGTTTGGTGATTCATTTAAGATTACCAACATTGCAATCCTTGAGAATAAAAACAAGGAGCAGTTGTTTGTATCTATGCCTCGTTATCGTTCTAATGAGCGTGATGAGGATGGTGGGGCAATCTATAAAGATGTATGCAATCCAGTAACAGCAGAATTTCGTGAGGAACTCTATGGAAATATCTTGGAAGCATACTATCAGGAGATTACCAAAGGAAAAGGACAGGATTCATCAGAGAAGTCCGAGATAGAAATGCCTGAGTTTTCTGTATCCGTTACTCCTTATGAAAAAGAAGGAAGCAGTGTTCGTGGACTAGCCCGTATTTATTTTGATGACAGCTTTATTGTCAACAATGTGAGTATCTTACAGGGGAAAGATAAGTTGTTTGTTGCAATGCCAGCTTATAAGACCAAACAAGTGGATGAGCAGGGGAAAGCCATTTATCAGGATGTGTGCTATCCGGTTACAAAGGAGTTTCGTGAGAAGCTTTATAGCCAGATTATCAACGAATATGATAAGGCAAAGGAGCAGACACAAACACAGGCACAGGAACGAGCATCACAAGTACCTGAACGAGCACCAGAGAAGGAAGCAACACCCTTTCGATAAACAATAAACATTAGGGGACAGGCCATTGCTTGTCCCCGCACTATGATTGGAGGAATGAAAGATGGATACAACACCAGAAGTAACAAAGAAAAAAGCACTTACAAGAAGGATTTATATTGGATGTGCTTCAGAACTACATGACTTACAATACCTGCTTTAAGATTGCTAAAACAACGGAGGACAATCCTGATGTTCCTTCAAGTAGAGCAGCAAAGATTATTCGTAAGTATCAAGAATTACACCCATACAATATTAGCCAAAAAGCAGAGATTATTGTGGAAACTTTTCTTGATACTACAAGTACAAAAATTGGTGGAAGAGGAAAGATGATGGTTATCACTTCTTCCAGATTGGCAGCAGTACGATACTATCATGAAGTGAAGAGATATATACGAGAGAAGAAGTATGAGAATGTTGATATTCTTACTGCTTTTTCAGGTGTAGTACATGATGGTGATGAAGAATATACAGAACCTAAGTTGAATGTTCGTAAGGATGGTACTCATATTTCAGAATCACAGACTAAGGCAGAGTTTCATGATAACTTCAATGTGTTGATTGTAGCTGAAAAGTATCAAACCGGTTTTGATGAACCACTGCTTCATACAATGATAGTTGACAAAAAGTTAAAGAGTGTGAAAGCTGTACAGACATTATCAAGATTAAATCGTACTTGTGCTGGAAAAGTTGACACATTTGTTCTCGATTTTGTTAATACAAAAGAAGATATTTTAGAGGCATTCCAACCATTTTATCAAGAAACCTATTTGCAGCAAGAAGTTAATGTTGACCTTATATATCAGACGCAGAAAGAACTCCGTGGATACGGAATATATTCAGAAGATGATATAGAGGCATTTGCAAAAGAGTATTTTAGATATGATAAGCAAGATTCCAGAGCAATGGGACGAATGACAAGTGTGCTTTTACCAGTTGCGGGAAGATATAACAAGAAAACTCCTGATGAGCGTTACCAATTCAGACGTCAGTTACGAAGCTTAATTAAGTGGTATGGATACATATCACAGATAGTAAGAATGTTTGACAAAGACTTACATAAAGAATTTGTTTTCTGTTCCTACCTAATCAATTTATTACCAGTTGAAAAGGTGGATATGATTGATTTGGAAGGAAAATTGAAGCTTGAATACTACAAACTCCAAAAGACATATGACGGAGCAATAATGCTTAGCGAACAAAAAGGTGTATATGAGCCAGCAAAACAAAAAGGTGCAATGGGATTTGATGAGAAAGAACCATTGGATGAAATCATTGATAAAATCAATGAGAAATTCAAGGGCAATTTTACGGATGGCGATAAAGTATTATTGACTGCACTTCGTGATAAGCTGATGAATGATCAAAGATTATCTAGTATGGCAAAGTCATCTGATCCACAGATATTTACAGAAAGTATTTTCCCTAAAGCATTCGATGATGCAGCATTGGAGAGTTATACAGAATCACAAGATACATATACCTCTTTATTTGAGGATAGAAATAAATACAATGCAATCATGGGTGCATTAGCTGAAGTTATTTATAGGGAAATGCGAAAATAAGGAGAAGTGAAATGGCAGATTTCAAATATGAAATAGTAGAAGAACTAGGTGTTTTATCAGAAAACACAAAAGGCTGGAGAAAAGAACTTAATCTCATTAGCTGGAATGGGGCAGCTCCAAAGTATGACATTAGAGATTGGTCACCAGAGCATGAGAAGATGGGTAAAGGCGTAACTTTGTCAGAAGAAGAATATGAATCACTTAAAAAATTGATGTAGAAAAAACTAAGATGGAGGAGGTGAGCAAATGGCATCAATAGCTTATGGAATAGATGGAAACGGAAAGAAAATATACGCAGAAGATGCGTATAGTGGACGAACGTATATATGTCCATATTGTTTTGAAGATATAAATGTTAGAAAGTGTACAGACAGAGATGATTATTTTGCTCACAAATCTATACATAATAGAACTCCTCAACAGATGCTTTGCCCAGGATATACTGGAGGCGAAGGAAGAATAGAAACAGATAGCGATAAAATATGTGTTATTAACGGTGGAGTTCCTCTTCATCTAGTTGCAAAGAATAATGAATATGAGTTGATCGCTGTATTTCCACCATTATCATTAGCGAGTTTAAATAAGCTGACATCATGGAATACGATGGTTGAAATAACAAATGACGGACAAAAAGAAGTATTTAGCGCATTTAATTTACACAGGTATAGAGTAAAAACAACGAATGATTAAGGTGTTTGTTTATTTCGAGAAGGAGAACATCAACACCGGTGATATGGAAAGCGAACTACTTCTTACAATTTTCAGTAGCCTTGCAGAAAGTGAATCAGTTTCCATTGCTGAGAATGAGTCATGGGCCATTCAGAAAAGGTTCCAAAACGGCACCTTCAAAATTGGATATCCGCCATACGGTTATAAGAACGTAAGTGGCAAGATGGTTATCGATGAAGCAGAAGCAGAGATTGTAAGGTTTATTTTTGCAGAATGCCTTTCTGGAAAAGGCAGCTATAAAATAGCAAAAGCACTTAGAGAGAAAAAGGCACTGACAAAGCGAGGCGGCAAATGGAGCTCAACGGTAGTTAAAGAAATCCTGAAAAATGAGAAATATACGGGTGATGTGCTCTTTCAGAAAACATTCACTGATTCGCAGTTTAACAGGCATACCAATCGGGGTGAAAAGCCGCAGTACTATGTCAAAGGTCATCATGACGCAATAATTAGCACCGAGGACTTTGAAGCGGCACAGGCGATTATTGTCCAGCGTGCTAAAGAAAAGAATATTGTGGCGGATGATGAGAAGTACCTGAGCCGATACCCATTCTCAGGAAAAATAATATGCGCTGAATGCGGTGCTACTTGGAAAAGAAGAACACATACCGCTTGTAAGGCTAAATACTATGCTTACACCTGCAACACTCACCTGAAGGACAAAAATAAGTGCGGCCAGCTTTTTATCAACGAGACGGATTTTGAGGTCGCCTTTGTAAATATGGTGAACAAGCTGATTTTTAGCAAAAAGGTTCTTTTACAACCGTTCCTTAATAGCCTTAAAAGCATTGACCAAGCTAATGCACTTACTCGAATTAACGAGCTTGAGACGGCTTTGGAACAGAACTTTGACCGAAGGCAGGTTCTTACAAACCTTCTTTCAAAGCAGTACATCGAGCCTGCACTATATGCCAAACAGAATAGTGAACTTTTAGCTGAAGCTGAGGAGTTGAGAAATGAAAAGGAAGCCTTGTACCGCTCGGTAAATGGTGAGCTTGAGAATTCGAAAGCAGTAAGCAGGCTCTTAAAGTATGTAAACAATAGTGCAGGACTTGCAGAATTTGATGCAGTTGCCTTTGAGGCACATGTTGACCACATTACTGTTTACACCAGAAGTGAAATAGGCTTCGCACTAAAGTGCGGTTTAACCCTTAAGGAAAGGTTGTGAGAATATGAGTCATGTCCCATACGGATACAGAATCGAAAATGGTAAAGCGGTGATTGATGAAGAAAAAGCAAAGCAAGTAAAGAAGATCTATAAAGCATACCTCTCTGGCCTTGCCTACGTGCCAGCAGCAGAAGCCGCCGGACTTAAGCTTTACCACACAGGTGCAAAGAAGATGATGCAAAATAAGCATTACCTCGGAGACGACTATTACCCGGCGATTATTGATAATGAGACCTTTGTCGCGGCAGAAGCCGAGCGTGTAAAACGACAGGCTAAGCTTGGAAGAGTATTTGATGATAAGCCAGCCAAAGTGAGCAAGATTGCTACAGGTTTTAAGATGCCAAAGGTTCAAATAAAATATGATGATCCTTTTACACAGGCAGAATACGTCTACAGCTTGATAGAAAGCGAGGTGGATGTATGATTTCCTTAGCCAGCAATGTTACGGTTATTCCTGCAAAGAAAACAATCGGTACACAGAAAACAACCGATAAAGTCCAGAAAACACGAGTAGCTGCTTATTGCCGTGTTTCCACTGATAGTGATGAGCAGGAAACCAGCTATGAAACACAGATTGAGCATTACACTTCGTTTATCAATAGTCACCCGGATTGGGTGCTGGCCGGGATATATGCCGATGACGGCATTTCTGGAATGAATACGAAAAAGCGTGATGAATTCCAGCGCATGATTAATGACTGTAACGAAGGCAAGATAGATATGGTTATTACCAAGTCCATCAGCCGATTTGCAAGGAATACGGTTGATTGTCTGAATTATACCAGAGCCCTTAAGAATAAGAACATCGGCGTTTACTTCGAAAAAGAAAATATCAATACGCTCGATGCTAAAGGTGAAGTTCTAATGACAATTATGGCTTCTCTTGCACAGCAAGAAAGTGAGTCATTATCGGCTAACGTTCGTCTGGGTTTGCAGTTCCGATACCAACAAGGAAAAGTTCAGGTCAATCACAACTGGTTCTTGGGATATACCAAAGATGCAGACGGGCACCTCATCATTGATCCAGAGCAAGCTGAAGTCGTTAAGCGCATCTATAGAGAGTACCTTAGCGGTAAGAGCTTCTTACAGATAAAAAGGTCGCTTGAAGCCGATGGAATTCTGAACGGTGCCGGTAATGCAAAATGGCATGAAAGCAATATAAAGCAGATACTTACAAACGAGAAGTACATCGGAGACGCTTTGCTTCAGAAGACCTATACGGTGGATATTCTTGAAAAGAAGCGTGAAGCTAATAAGGGTCAGGTTCCTAAATATTATGTAGAGGACAGTCATGAAGCTATTATTCCAAAGGATATCTTCCTAAAGGTACAGGAGGAAATCGCAAGACGCGCAAACCTTACCAAAGGCACCACAAAGCGCAAACGAATCTATAGTGGCCGCTACGCTTTATCTGGAATAGTGTTCTGCGCTCACTGCGGTGACATCTTCCGCAGAATTAAATGGAACAATCGTGGGTGTAAGTCCACCGTTTGGCGCTGCGTCAGCAGGGTAGAAAAAGATGGTCCAGATTGTACCGCAAGGACTGTTCATGAAGAATTTCTCCATGAGGTAGTTATCAAGGCCATAAACGAAGCGTTCCGGGAAAAGAAAGCAATCCTTCATCTTTTGCGAGAGAATATCGAGAGTAGTCTGGAGGAAGTCACTTCAAATCAGATTGCAGCGATTGATGAACAGATGAAGTCAATGCAGCAGGAGCTATTGGCAACCGTTAATTCTAAGAATACCGGTGATGAGCTTGGTATGGAGATTAGAAGGCTGCGTGATGAGAAGCAGGCCCTTCAAAATGAGCAGGCATCCCGACAGGATCTGAAAAAGCGAATTGATGAGTTGATGCGTTTTCTTAACGACCTGCCTTGTGAGCTGATTGATTATGAAGAAGATTATGTGAGGACTCTCCTGGAAAAGATAACGGTTTACGACGACCACATTATAGTTGAATTTAAGTCCGGAATTGAAATACAAATAGACAAAGAGATATAGAATATTGAGCCGCCGCCAATAGAGGGAACCAACACCCTTTGGCGGTTTTTCCACTTTTAAATGTTGATTATATCAATTCGTTATGTTATAATAATCGCTGACACAAATAAGAGTTTAGGAGGAACCGAAACTATGACAGCATCAATGCGTTTAAGATAAGCTGGCAATAAAAAAGGCAGAATCTATCCCGATGATAGGCTTTTTTGTTGTGCTTATTTATACGATATTGAGCATTCATTAGTTAAGGTGAGATTTAAACTATTTTACTATAGTTTTATTTAACTATGTCTTTTTAAAGAATGTTTCCATATTGTATGTTATGCAGACCAAAGCCACATTGTGGATTATGGCCTGCATTTTTTATTGCCTAGAATACTATTTAAAATAGA